>JGI24025J20009_10000343_pt1 | contig 36242 bp, 40 predicted proteins | sample Cruoilmetagenom3_FD_20009 | JGI IMG/M metagenome (IMG submission 20009) | reverse complement strand
TGGTTAAAAAGTAGCCGATGTAAGTCGAGCCAGTAGGTGTTTAGCGGTGTTACAGCCTGAGTGCGGTACTGGCTGAGGTACTATGAGAAATCCAGGCTAGGGTATTCTGCGGGCGGTAGTCGAAAGGTGTGGCCACACGCGCGGCACTCGATGTTGTCGAGCACCTTGGTATCTAGCTCCTCCCCCAACCGGGCACCGGCCACACCGCCTGCTGTACCTCCCACCAACGCACCGAACAGCGCACCGGCTAAGGTGCCTATCGATACGCCGACCGGGCCTGCGACAGCACCGACCACGGCACCGGCTTTGGCACCGCTCAGCGCCCCCATGGCACCGTTAGTACCACCGGACACAACACCGGTGGTTGCCCCCACATGGCGGCCTAATTGACGTGGCATCAGCTGCGTTGATGTACAGCGTGGACAGTGGGCGGACATACGCCACCTCCTTGAGTGAAGTGAATCGAAAGCGCCCAATCGGTAGGGCTTCACTCAAGTAATACGGGGCTGACATCTTTTTAAATCGGTTCTAAAAGTCTGATGTAGTTAGCTACTCGTTGGACTATGTGGCGATAAAATTAAAATATACAAAATGTTACAACAATAGTTTACTGTCCAATGCAATCCACTTTAAACCGAGTGAAGATGAACTTTTATAATAATCAATATTTCAATATTTTCTAGCATTGTGTTCGAAAATTAAAGTGGTAATATCGTTTTCGAGGTCTTTAGCAGAAGTCATTATGCTGAGGGTTAGGGGTTAATTTTAAACGATAAAAGAGGTAAGTATGTACGACGATATTTCTGAGGATACACGTCTTTATTTTGATGAGCTCGATGAAAGAGAAGCGATTGAAGAGCAGTGGCAAAAAATTATAGAAGAAAATGAAAAGGAGTATGAACAATGGAGAGAAAATTGGTATAACCAGTATGGCAGTTGGCCATGCGAGTGGATGGAGATGGAGCGATATGAAGCAGAAGTTGCGGCGGGTTACATAAATTGACCGAGAGATTTTTACTTTAAAAACCGCTGTGAAAAAGAAGATTTTAAAATTTCGTCACTCTTGCTTATTGTTTTAAGGGCTGTATTTATAGCTGGTTGTTTGGATGATTCATGAGCAAGGCTTTGGAAGCTTTAAGTGTGAAAACTTTTTTCATTGTCTGCTCGCTTTATTCGCTTTATTGGCATGTTTTTTTATCGTAAAAAGGCATCTTTTCATTTTTTTATAAAAAGTTTTTTCCGGTAAATAGTAATATGCCAGCAAGTGGTTTCGAAATATCAAATAAATACAATGGAGGTGTGTGGTGTGAGAGCCGCCAATAGGCAGGCTCAATTATCTTCTTAGTTGTTTGTTTGAATGATAGTGCTGCTGTCCTTAAAAATAGCTAAGTGGTTTTATGGGAGAGGGAAATGGTCTATCGAATTAACAGGCGTAAGCGTATATCCCAACGCTCACACCTTCATGCTTATTGGGATAAGCATTTTTATGCATATCCGGTACAGCAAGATGTTTTAAAAGGGGCGCAAGTTAAAGAGTATCTTGAAAGTACGCTTGAATTTCTGGCGTATATGCAACATCAATACAACCAATGCTTCGCATTGCGCGTTGATCTTCGGTTTCCACAAGATACGTGGTGTCCTTCCTGGGTGGAGAGTAATACGGCTGTGCAACTATTTCTTAACCATTTAGATTATGAAATAAGCCAGGCTAACGGAAAGCATTCACGAAAATTACATTATATTTGGGCCCTGGATTCATAGAATAACCGCAGCACTTTGGATCACACAGTAGAGGAAGGAGGGCCAGCGCCGGTACCCTCTCGACTTTACCGACCAAAGTGAAGCAGAGAATGGGATACCGACAACTGACCCAGGCCCAACGATACCAAATTTTCGCTTACCTTGAGACTGGCATCAGCCAGCGACAGATAGCCAAGGCTATTGGGGTTCACAGCAGCACCATTAGCCGGGAGATAAAGCGCAATGGGCTTACTGCTGGCTATGCGCCTGAGCAGGCTCAATTGAGAAGTGATCAGCGTCGACGCAGCGCCTGGAAAGTGACGAAGCGACTGCCCAGCCTAATTCGATGGGTCACTGATCAACTGATGGACGAATGGAGCCCCCAGCAAATTAGTGGCTTCATGGCGAATGCCAACGGCGTTTGCGTAAGCCATCAGTGGATCTATGCGTTAATCTGGGACAACAAGAAACACGGCGGCGAATTATGGAAGCGACTCCGCTTACCACACCAGCGGCGCTATCAGCGCCGATTGGCCAAGCATGCGGGATTGGGCAAAATTCCACACCGGGTAGGTATTGAACAACGTCCCGCCGAAGTGGAAGAAAGGCGCCATATCGGCCATTGGGAAGGCGATACGGTGCTCAAGGGCCACAAAGAATCCGGCTTGGTGACCCTGGTCGAGAGACGCAGCGGATACCTCTTGGCAGCGCGCCTGCCGACGATCACGGCCACAGGAACGGCCAAAGCGATGACCCGGTTATTAAAACCACGCCGAGGTGCAGTGCAGACCATCACCTTGGATAACGGTTCGGAATTCGCCGAGCACCGACAGGTTGCCAAGGCCGTCTCGGCCAAGACCTATTTTTGCGACCCGTACCGCTCATGCCAGCGTGGCACCAATGAAAACACCAACGGACTGATTCGCCAATATTTCCCGAAAGGGACGGACTTCCGAAAGGTGAGCGACTCAGCACTGAGGCGAGTCGTTGCCAAGCTGAATAATCGCCCCAGAAAACGCTTGGGGTATCGGACACCGGCACAAGTGTTCCTGGGAGAGTATTCAGGAGCGCTGGAAACCGCGGGTGCTGCGCTTAATGTTTGAATTCAGGCGATTACTACTATGCGATAGTTCACTTTTTAACATCCTTAATAAAAGCGATAAGAGAAAGAGATTTTAAATATTCCGCTAGTTAAGTACCCCGTATCGTGGGGCAACCGGCTTTGCCTATGCCTCCTGATAAACAGTCAACTCGGCCCGCAGTAGCTGACCCCATGCCAGCGTTTGCGGGTTAGAGCTAAGGAGGGCGGCATATCTCCGCTGCACTGGCTTATTGGTGGAGGTAAACCACGCGCAACCCCGAGCCGGTGTGCAAGCGGTCAGGCGCGATGTTGCTCATTCAGAAAGGGATTTCATCATCGAATGTATCGTACTGCGATGGATCGGGCGCGCCATATGGCGGCATTTGTTGCTGATTGTGTGGCCCCTGGTTAGGTGGCGGCTGCCGATATCCTCCGTTACTCGCTGGTGGCTGCCCGTTGCCTTGCTGCCGGTTCGGCTTGAAACATGAGATCACCACACTGTCGCGGTTTTCGGGATTGGGTAGCCCGGCTGCGTTGAACCAGCGGTGCATGATAATAAACTCGCTGCCATCGTCGTTCTTCATCAAAGCGCCGACATTTTGCCAGCGGCCTTTCACTTGTCCGGATTGACGGTCTTAGTATTCGCCCGTTTTGACGGCGATATCGCGTAACTTCTGAGCCATGTGACCTCCAAAAGAAAGGGCCCGAAGGCCCTCCGTGCTTAAGTGATGTGGTTAGGGCTGGAAGGTGCCCAACAAGCATTCGCTCTCCGGTAAGCCGTTCGTCAACAGCTTGGCGAACTCGGCGGCGATCTCTTCTTTAGCGGCGTCCAGCGCGATAGCGCGTAACCCAAACGATGGCCCGCCTTTGGTCTTGCTGGACACGCGCATTGCCAGGGTGCGCTCTGTTAATCCTTCATAGGGAGTGAACTTCCAGTAAATCACCGTGGGCAGCCGGTCAGCGTTCTTGACGGTGCCGCTATTCATCACGCCCACGCGACTGGAATGCTCCTGTTTGTCGTTTTCGATGCTGGTCAGGTCATCCAGGCTGACCTTACGGAAATCATGAATGACCTTGCCGCGTTCTAGCGTCTCGCCATTGCTGTTCTCAAACGTCAGTAGGTAGCCCCAATCTTCCACCAGCTCGACCATTTCCTCCTGCCCGAAAGTGCTGTCATCAGCATATCGATAGGCGCTGAACTCTCGAGTCTTGGATAAATTGAGGGTGGCGGAGTGGTCGCAGTAGCCACGACAGCCTTTGTAACGGGTGGCGACGCAGCTTTCTATTTATAGAGGCTGCTACGGGCAAGCTACAGCCTGTTACGTTATTACAGCGGCAAGTTTCGCACGCACAGCTATTAATTTTTGTAATCATTAGCGCCGTTGGTGTCGATTGGTCATTTGAAAGGCCTGAGTGACAAACACTCACAATATTAGTTAATCTTAACCCCGCATACTCAAATAAAAACTGGGGAACAGGTTATGAATGAAGGATTAATAATTGCTATTGCGCTGCTTCTACTGGCTCTTCTAGGATGGCCACTTTTTGGGGTGGCCTCACTAAAAAATAAGAAAAAAAGTAAGACTGTCGCCAGTTTGGAGAAAACCCTAGCCGCGAAGGTTGAGGAAGTATCCAGCCTGAGGGGCATGGTTGAAAGCCTGCAAAAATACCAAGCTATTGAAGATGCTGAGGCGGAAGCGACTAGGCTAATACTTGATGCCAAAAAAGAAGCCGGTCGATTGTGGCAGGTATCAGACGACGAGTGTAAACGGCTACTGAGTGAATCTCGAAGTGCTCGTGAAAAAGCAGATTTAGATGCTGTTAGTACGCGGCGAAAAGCAGGCGAACAGTCTGACAAGATCATCGCTGATGCACGGGAAGAAGCAAAAGCTATACGTGAGCGGGCTAAGAGCGCTGATGGCAAGGCTCAGGAAGTGCTTTCAGGCGCACATGATCGTGCAGAAGAGATTATCGCAAATGCTCGTAAACAAGCTGAGGAAACTGCCGGTAACGCTCTTAAAGCAGTAGAGAACGCGAAGCTTTACGAACGCACGGCTCAGGCTATGAAGAATATCATTGAGGGGTATCACGACGATTATATCGTGCCTAATGCCAGCCTCCTTGATGATCTAGCGGAAGACTTTTCCCATAAAGAGGCTGGGCAGCGACTAAAGCAGGTTCGAAAGCAAAGCGCTGACATGGCGAAAAATGGCCGCGCTGGGGATTGTGATTATGTTGAGCGTATCCGACGCGAGTATGCCATTCATTTCGCGGTCGATGCTTTTAATGGAAAGGTAGATTCGATACTTTCCAAGGTGAAGCATGACAATTACGGAAAGCTTCGGCAGGGGATAATGGATGCCTTTGCATTAGTGAATCACAACGGGAAACCTTTTAAAGATGCGCGTATCACTGATCTCTATCTACAAGCCAGGCTTGAAGAGTTGAAATGGGCTGTCGCGGTTATGGAACTCCGGCGGATTGAGCTAGAGGAGCAGCGCGCCATCCGAGAACAAATGCGTGAGGAGGAAAAAGCGCGTAGAGACTTTGAAAAAGCTATCAAGGAAGCTGAAAAAGAAGAGCGTATGCTGGCTAAAGCGATGACCGAGGCGCGTAAACAGCTTGAAAATGCTTCTGAAGCTGAGCGTTCACAATATGAAGCCCGACTTGCTGAGCTTGAAATGCAGCTGGAAGCGGCTGAATCTAAAGAGCAGCGTGCAATCTCAATGGCTCAACAGACGAGACGCGGACATGTGTACATTATCTCGAATGTAGGCTCCTTCGGTGAAAGCGTTTTCAAAATAGGTATGACTCGCCGCTTAGAGCCGCTTGATCGTGTGCGTGAATTGGGTGATGCAAGCGTTCCTTTCTCATTTGATGTACATGCCATGATCTTTTCTGAGGATGCACCTACGCTTGAGCGAGACCTTCATAAGCACTTTGCTGCCCATCAAGTGAATCGCCTGAATGCCCGCAAAGAGTTTTTCAATGTTCCACTGACTCAGGTGCGTGAAGTTGTAGATAGCCAGCAGGCCGAAGTTCACTGGACGATGAAGGCTGATGCTTGGGAGTATCGCGAGTCTCTTGCTGTTATCGAAAGCGAGAATAAAGAGCAAGCCGCTATGGCCCAGCTAAGATCTGGCACGGCGTAGGGGAGCGAGGTGGCTATGCGCGCGTCACTCGAGCAGCCCTTAACAAGGTGGGTTATCTAATAAGGCAACACATGTGGCATTAACTCCCGGCTGTTCTACCGTGCTTCTAAGCTGGTGCTTAATGAAATTAGTCACCACATATCACCAAGCCCTGCCGGTCTACCTGCGCGGCTTGTTGTATAGCCGACTATCCATATTTCGCTCCGATGAGTCTTGAATCTCCACTATCCCAAAATAGCGGCAGAGATCGCCGCCATTCTAGACACACTGCCACTAACGATGAAGCGTAAGCATCCTGATTTAGAGACACGTCACCTAGACACTCTGATGCGGGAGCTAGCGCGCCCGTAATCAAGCCAGCGCGCTCGATACTCTTTTGCCGGCGTTGTTTTTTAATGAGTGCGAGAGAAAGTTCCGGGTAAACCATCGCTTTTCACTCTTACTGCTCTCTAGCTATTCAAACGTCTAGGGCTTGAGGGTGACCTCTGCGAAGAGGGCATTGCCTCCCGCTGAGGTACTCCTCAGAGGCAAGTGGCACCTCTTCAAGAAACTCCAGCGCACGCACCGGCATGGCGAATTGGATATCCCGCTGCCGGAGCTCTTCCAAGAGCGTGAAGTTGATCGCTTGTTGTATATCCATGTAGAGTTTGTAATCTGCGCTCAGAACGTAATAAACCACTTCGTATTTAAGCGCATAATCATCAAACATCAGTAAATGTGCTCGATCAAAGCGAGTGTTTTCCACTGCCTCGATGGTGTGTTGGACGAGGGGCGGGATCTCGCGGGCTTGCTCGGTGGCTGTCCGAAAGGAGATAGCCAGATTGAAAACTACGCACCGTTCGCTCATTCGGCTGTAGTTGTGAATTCTTTGCTGAAGGAGTTTTGTGTTCGAGCAAATGGCCCACGCCGATCTCACGCGGCCTGTTCGCCATGCGGAGCAATTGGCCAACCTGCTTGCCTATCGCTTAGGGCGAAAAGCGGCATTTACTTGCGCTCGACGTTGGCCAGCGTTATTGAGCGCAGCGGCTCTGCGAACGCGGATAAGGTTTTAAAACCCTACTGACGCGTGTCGTTCGGGGTAAGGTCACTATCAGGTTGCGAACGGCTGCCTTCTTGAAGTTGATCGATGGATGTTTTGCCTTGCTTGGCCAACGTTGCCAGACGTTCGATCTGCTCCTCCAGCCGGGGCAGCGCCTCCTGGCGATAGCTTGAGAGATCGTCGATCGCGCCCATTACCTCACGGAAGGCTTCTTCGAGTATTTGCATGTCGAGCATCGCCGAAGAGGCGCGTTTCTGTATATCCACTCCTTGCTGGCGCAGGGCTTTTGCGGTGCCGCCAATCATTTGTGAGGTGGTCGTATTGAGTGCTTCGATACGATCCAGCACCAAGCGCTGATTGGCCATCGCCATGGCGACCGTCACTGCGACGGTTAGCGCCGAGACGGTGACGTTGATGGCCCTGTCGACCCCGCGCATCAACTCCCGGTTGTTGCGTATGATGACCTCGATCGCCAGCACGCCTTGCTGGCTCACCGCTAACTGCTGCTGAAGGTCAACAATGCGCTGGCGTAGCGGAAAGAGCAGCTCTTCCTCGATAAAGTGACGGCGTGGGTCATCAGCATCACGCGCGGCGATTTCATCTTGTAAGCGACGGTCGATCAAGCGACCTAGCGTAATCTGACGATCTAATTCGGTAAGCATGTGCGTCAAGGCTTGCTGGTCATCGTTTAACGTGAGGTTGTCACGCTGCAGCATATCGTGACCACTTTTTAGCTCGTCAATGATGGCGTCCAAGGCCTGCTGGGCATTCTCGAACTTACGAAAATAGCGCTGCAGGCGGCTATCGAGGCCGGGAATGATGGCCATTACGCGATCTAGTGCGCTTGGCGCCAACCGGTGGCGAGTAGGATCAAGCCCTTCCATGCGCCCCCGCAGGTCACTTAGCGCTTTGGCGACCGGGCCTCCCTCATCGCCCTGGTGGGCCAACTGGTTCAGCGGGGTTTGCAGCATCGCGCTGCGATGGGCGGCCTGCTGCTGTAATTCAAGCCCCATTTCGTCTACCGCACGGCGCTGGCGAACCCTGGAGGCGTCTTCACCCTCAGCGAGAATGTCGTCGATAAAGCGGTCGGCCATGGCTTCTAGCTCGGCGTCAGCTGAATTCGCTTGGCCAGTGCCCAGTTGGCTTGCGATGTCGTCTACCGGCGGTAGGGAGAGGGGTTTATCACCGGATGGCTGCGTCATTGAAATCTCCTGATTACTCTTTGCGGGCATAACGATCGGCGCCTTCGACGAAGCGGCGCAAATCGTCCAGTGCTTTTTCAGTGGTAACGGCAGCCTGTGGGCGCGCTGTCTCGATACGCGCCATAGCGACAGCGGTATCGTCGAGCACGGTCAGGGCCGACTCAATACGGGCAGTAAGGCCATTTAAATAGTGCTCGGTCTCTACCAAAAGATCCAGACGCCGCACCAGGGCCGCGCGCTCTTCGTCGCTCAGCCGCTTACCTTCCCGGGTTAGGCGTTCGCGCACGTATTGGCCGTCTACGCTCGCTACCCCGCGTGCGTGGGAAGCCATGGTCGTTAGGGTATCTACCCCGCCGAGGCAGACCTGAGCCACTAGGCCGCGGGAACGCTTGAAGGCCAGTTCGCCGGTATGAAAACGGCTACCCAAGACCTCCAGCACATGGGAGTAGCGACTATAGAGGCGGTCCGCCTGGATGCCCAGGTCGGGACGCTGGGCATCGATCAGGCGCTGTTTTACCCGACACATCGCGAGTACCAGTTCATCGGCGCCTTCGGGCGGGTGAGCTGGGTCGAGTACCCTGACCCCCGATTCATAGACCTTCCGCTCCTCCTGTGCACGCTGCTTTTGCACCGCGTCGGCTCGTTGGGCTTCCTGGCGACGCAGACGCCGTCGGGCCAGCCAACCGCGCAGCGTTCGTTCAACGGGTAGTGCCACCGGAATGGCGACAATACCTGCTAACCAGCCCAATAAACTGGGGCTGAAACCGCCCCATAAGGAGGTCAGCCATGCCAGCACGCTAATAAAAGGCACCAGTAGGCAATAGCGCAAGATGACCTGCAGCCTGTTGGGCGCGAGGCCAGGAAGCGCCAGCGCCGGGTTAAAAAGGCCGACCAGGAGCCAGGGCAGGCAGGTCATAAAAAGGCCATAGGAAAAACCCTGCAAAAATCCCAACATGAAGACGGCTATCCTTCCTTCGTTCATAGAGTGCCAATGTCGAGTGTAGAGTAACCGAGCGGGGACGCTAAGCGCTAATTAGGGGGGGCTGTCAGTCGACTAAGCCATGAGTGCTTGGCAGTTCTCCTAGGTGGGGACTCCTATCCAGATCCCGATAATTTTCCCCCTAGACGGTGAAAATAATTTGTACGCAATGGAGTTAAGGGAGCCATCAGAAGTGCCTCGTGGCGATACGGGGAACACTAGCAAGTGCTCTTCCTTGGCTATTTCTCGATTAATCCGTACCCTTATGCGGCTGCCAATGGGCGCACCCTACGCTGAATTTGCGCCATAAAATGCCATTGCCTAATGCCCGTGGGACGTTAAACGAGGCTGGCCTTTGCTGTGTCAAACAAGAAGTCGTCGGTGAATTTGCCCATTAGATAAGTAAAATACACAAATCGTAACCATATTGACGGCAACCTAGTTCACTATGCCCGGGATTCCCCCGTTCGCCGTCGCTGCTTTTGAGAGGTTTCATGTTTTTAAAGCTCCTGCTCTGGGCCAGCCGTGTGTTGGTTACCTTAATGGTAGTGGTATGCCTTCTGCCCTTGTTACCTAGTGGTGCGTGGTGGATCAGGCTGTGGGATTTCCCACGTTTGCAGTTAACTGCCGCGTTGGCGTTTCCGCTTCTTCTGTTAGCTACCCATGCATGGTTCAAGCGCCCACGAAAAGAGCATGCCGGCTGGGTTGCCGTTATTCTGGTCATTGCTGGGTGGCACCTTTACCACATTTTGCCCTTTACCCCCGTTTGGCCCACTGAGGTGCCGTCGGCGGAAATGCGATCCGATGATGACCGGGTAGCGCTAAAAGTGCTGACGGCCAATATTACGTTCAAAAACGATCATTACTCCGAGTTGATAGAGATGGTGCGGCGTGAGGATCCCGATCTCTTACTGTTGATTGAAGTTGATAGCGCGTGGGAAGAAGGGCTGGCTCCGCTGGATGACGATTACGCTTATCGGGTGGGAGAGGTGCGTGATGAAGGCCGGGGACTGGTGCTTTGGTCGCGTTATCCGTTTCTGGAGGAGCAGGTGGAACACTTGGTTTCTAAGCGCAGGCCGTCGGTTTTCGCGACCTTGGATGTGCCAGGCATGGGTGCCGTGCGGTTTGTGGGGGCTCATCCTGTTCCCCCTGGCCTTGAAGAAGACATCAAAAGCGAAGATACCGAGGCAAGACGGGACAGCCGTGAACGCGATGCAGAACTGATGCTGATAGCCAATCATGTGCAGGAAGACCCGGATAATCGCTGGATCGTCACCGGCGATTTTAACGATGTAGGCTGGTCGCATACCACCCGGCTGTTTGCCGATTTGAGCGATCTAAAAGACCCGCGTCGTGGCCGATGTTTGCTGAGTACCTATCATTCGGAGTACCCGTTTTGGCGCTATCCAATCGATCATTTGTTTGTCTCTGACGGGCTTCATCTTGTTGATCTTGAACGAGTCAAAGTGATTGGATCTGACCACTTCGGCATCGTGACAACGCTCGCCGTTGGGCGCAAAGATCAGGAAAAACCCGACGCGTCAGAGGAAAAAGAAGAGGAAGCACAAGAAATGGTTGAAGAGGGTGAAGAAGACGCCGCCGAACATGATGCGGGCGCTTCAGAGTAAGCAATTGCCTATAGCAAAACGCTGCTAGCGAAAGTGGGATCGCTAGTAGCGTTGAGACATCCTTACCATATTCATCCTTGAGAAGATATTTCAGCGATTAGCGATCGCCACTGTGACTGTTCTTTCCTACTTTCTGCCCGGCCTCGTAAGCTTTATCAGGGCCTTTTGCGAAATTGCAAAGGTATCCACGGCGAGCAGAGCCGAGCTTTAGATTATTGAAGCACACACCGGAGATGGTACAAACCGCAACGGCGGGGCTTGCTCGCAACTGTGTTCATCTGGCGACGCTACTGAAACAAACCCCTTACCCTAACCAGGAGAGTTAATGCTTAGCGATGTTAAGCAGGGCGAGGGGCGAGGAACAAAGCGCTAGCGGGCTTCGTTAAGCAGGTCACCTAGCTGTCGTTCTGATAGTCGCGTATTGGCCATGTAGTACAAAATGTCGCCATCTTGTAGTGGGCGGTCAGTAGCTGGATTCAGCATACTGCCGTCGCTATCATCATTACTATTGGCCAACCCTAAGATGGTCGCATTACAGACCTTTTTCGCCTGTACAAACAGGTTGCCAAACGTGGCCCCCTCGGGCGGGTCAGTGAGTTTCGTTTGATACTGCGTAGCGCCACGATCAACGGCAAGCAGTTCATTGACCACCCTCGAAATCCCGGCATCCGAAGCGGAGCGAACCAGCATTTCTAAGGCGAGCGCTTGGGTGCACTCAATACCGGGCAAAGTGCGACGTAGCATAGCGGCAGTATCCGGATTGGCGCAGTGAGCGACAATATGGGCGCCATCCCCTTTCAGGCTGTAAGCACTGAGTGCGACTGTTGCAACACGGTCATCGCTGGTGTCATAGATGATAATGCGGCTCGCGTGCTCAACGCCTGCTCGTTTGAGCAAGTCCGCATTGGAAAAACTCTCGCCCTTAATGAATTTAAGATCAGCGGGGCGTGGATTGCTCATCTCTTTTGTGACACACAGCACTATCTCATCAGGCAGGCTTTTGTCGGCTTTGAGAATATCCAAAATCCGCTCTGTGGTTTCGCCATGCCAGCCGATGACAAGGGTATGACCGCTCAGGTGGCTAAAATCGCCTTTGCCTTGCATCTGGAGTCTCCAAAAAGTTGAAAGTGTGACCGTGGCTTTACCGATTAATGCCGCAAACAGTGAAATACCGCCAGGGATTAGGTAGAGCGTAGCGATCCATTTGCCGGCCACTGTTTCTGGGCTGAAATCACCGAACCCAACGGTGCTGGCCACCACCACGTAAAAATAAACCCAATCTGAAAGGGAATCGGCCATTGCTTCGCCCACGAGCAAAAAAAGCCCCCACGTCGTCCCCATGTGGGCCAGGACGACGAGCAGAAGAAAGGTCCATGAGATTTGAAGCGTCGAGGCTTTGAGGACACGAAGCAGTCGCTGGATGACAGGCATTGGGGTCCCTTAAAGTAGCGGTAATAGCGTGTATATTTTTAAGCGGGCGCGGACGTCGCGAACTAGCGTTTTAGCATGGGCTAAAAAAACAAAAAGGGCCGCTAGTAGCGACCCTTTGATAGTCATGGGCTGTAGCCATCAAGCAAAGCGCTTGGCAATCCAGGAAAATGCGCTCTCGGTAAGTGATTTTTTACCATGGTGTTCACGGTGCTGGCTCCAAACCATGCCACCGGATACGATTGCAAGGCTCATCAACATACTGGCAAGAATAATTTCATTCATGGCTTACTTTCCTCATCTGAGGTTTTGTCCCGCTCTACGTAACCATAGCCGAACGACCCCACAAAGATCAAGAGTATACCTAGCCCCACGCCCATCCAAACATTATCCGTATTCAAGCTGGGGTTGGTCACCACCCAATCCGCGGTAAAGCAGGTGGCCACAACGATAACGCCCACATTGCGCGTTGCTTCCAAAAACTGCTGCCGGGTGGCGCGAGCGCCAACTTTTCTACGCGCCGCTGCAGCTCTGCGCTCTCGTAAGCTTTTATTGAGCCTTACCCGTAGCGCCTCTTGCGGGTCTTTGCCCTCATGCGGATCCTTCAAACGGCCACCTATAGAATAGCTTGGAGAGTCTATTAGAACCCGGCTTTATTAACCTGTGTGCCGCGGATACAGTCACCGTAGGCCATTGTGTCTCCGGATTCTTCAGCAAGCTTACGGCAATCTGCGGTTCTGGAAGAGGTGGGGCCAGTGCTACAGCCTGCCAGCATGAAGATAAGCAGGCAAAGGGCGGTAAGTATTTTCATTGATGACTCCTTGTCATAAGCGTTTCCTTAACGAATTTACCATCATCTAAGGCATCGGTGGCGATTAGTCACTGGGAACATCACACCCCTGGAGTGTGTCACAAGAAATATGTTCAACTATCGGGATAAGCATATGGATCGTGTATTTGCCTGGGATCATCACCATAACCGCGTCGTTTACCGTATTCCTGGTCATCATTTTGACGATGGCAGAGAAGACAGTGACCTTTCTCCGGTGTGGCTGCCTGGCGACGTCTCAGATTTGCCAGAAGGAGTGACGGTCGATGATCTGCGTACTGTCTCGGTTAAGGACTAGCACCACGTGCTTGAATTGCTTAGCGCGCCTGTCATGAGCGAAAGGAGGCCAGCGCGGCCTCCAATCTCCTGCTCAAGTGGCGTCATACTGTTGGTTGAGCGCTTGCACTTCTGAATCGGCTTCAGGCTTCGTTGCGCAGCGGTGCCTAACCAGCTCGCCGTCTCTATCACTCGCCTCACGAGTATCGACTATCCACCACTCGGGCTGTGAATCGATCTCCGCACCTTCCTTGACGGCTCTGTAGACAATAAACGTCGACATTATCCTCTCCTTGGGTTTTGAGACACCTTTACTGTAGACCATCTTTTGAATGGAGGTGAGTAATGCATGGAGAGCAGGGCGCCACGTGTCTTTACGCTGTTTGCGTTACGCCACCCAAGGCTGCTTTGCCTGATTTACAGACTGCGAGGCGGGAGCATTTTTGACGCTTAAATAGATTGTGTTTGGCCAACGATGAGCTACTATGCGTTTAACACTACCCCTCAGGAAAAACCGCCATGTTAAAAGGTTTAATCGTCTGTTTTGCGGTGTTATTTGCGCAATTGGCGGTGCTGCATGTAATTGATGCTCGGCTTTATAATTCTCCCCAAGATGCGCGGCAAACGGCGACCACCACCGTCACGCCCCATAAAGAGGAGAAAGATGACGAAGAAGAAATACAGAGTTAGAAGAAAGATAGCGCTATAAAAGACAAAGTAACAACAACACTTTCATTGAACCCTAGTGGCGCGAAGCCCCCGCTAGGGTTTTTGCATTTAAAGCACTTCATCAAGCCAAGCGTTAAAGGTCGCCCATGAGCGCTGATCTGCGCGTTCGTGGTAAGCGTCGCTGCCAAATACACTAAAGGCGTGGGGCGCGCCTGAATAGATGCCTACTTCATACGTCACACCTGCGGTTTCAAGCTCTTCCGCCAACGTCGCCACATCCGCTAAGCTCACCGAGCTGTCCGCACCGCCATGAGCGATGAAGAGGGGAGCCGTTTCACTGGCATACGCTTGGCCTTCCGGTGTGGTCAGCCCACCATGAAAACTGGCGTAGGCAGCGATGTTGTCGGCTTCACCGGAGCGGGCGATCTCTAGCGTTACGGCGCCGCCAAAACAGTAGCCCATGATCACCGTTTGTTCGGCAGCGCCCTGTTCCCTTGCCTGTTCCAGGCCTCCCAGCGTTAGAGCGCGCATGCGTTCTCTATCCTGGTAGAGGCGGTTAGTGGCCGCCCGCTTAGCGTCGACTTCCTGCGGGCGGTTTCCTTCGCCATAAAGGTCGACTGCAAACACGTCATACCCTTCATCGGCCAGCATGTCTGCGCGCTGGCGCTCATAGTCATCCAGACCATCCCAGTCATGAACAATCAATACGCTGCCTTTTGCGTTTTCACCGCCAGTGATGAAATAGCCCTGAAAATCTTCACCGTTGACGTTGTAAGCAATGTCTTGCCCCGCAGGGGTGAATGCTGAAGCCGGCAGCGCTAAGAAGAAGAGTGCTAAAGCGCTGCCTGGGAGTAGAATTTTTTTCATGTTTTTGTGTCCAATCGAATGTTGATAAAGCATAGCCGATGGTGGGTTAACTGATTCAACGTTGAATAACCATTTGTTCGGTAGACTGTGTAAGATAGACAAAGACTTGCGTCTGGAACTCGGCAACGGCATTCTTGTCAGTTGTTGGAAATACCATTAGGGAGCATGAACACATGGCTTACAATGATTCACGTATGGCACGTCCCCAGTCGGGCGGCGTTGCCAACAGTGTCAGTACTAACAAGGTGTTGCGTAATACTTACGCACTACTGGCAATGACACTGCTGTTTTCAGCAGTGACCGCAGGTGCCGCTGTTGCACTTGGCATTCAGCAGATGAACATTTTTGTGTTCTTTATTGGTGCCTACGGCCTGATGTTCCTCGTCCACAAAACCGCGAACTCGGCGGCGGGCTTGTTGGCTACGTTCGCTTTCACAGGCTTCATGGGGTTCACGTTAGGGCCGATTCTTTCTGCTTACCTAACCCTGCCCAATGGCGGCGCGTTGATTATGAACGCCCTGGCCATGACTGGCCTGACGTTTGTGGGTCTTTCGGCAGTCGCATTGACCACCAAAAAAGACTTCAGCTTCCTAAGCAACTTCTTGATGGCCGGTGCCATCGTGTTGATTCTTGCTATGGTCGCTGGTTTCTTCTTTAACATTCCTGCGCTATCACTGATGGTTTCGGCGGGCTTTGTATTGTTTGCTTCAGCCGCCATTCTGTATCAAACCAGCGAGATTATTCACCGTGCTGGTGAAACCAATTACATTCTCGCTACCGTAACGCTCTATGTATCAATCTATAACCTGTTTGTGAGCCTACTTTCCATTTTAGGCATCATGAGCAACGATTGATTCTCGGCAGCATTAGAAGCAACGACAGGCCCTCTTTAGGGTCTGTCTTTTTTTTAGGCCACCACTACGGGGCATCAATTCCTTTTCATCAACGACTAGGTATCTAGAGATGCAGTACGGTTTATTAGTGATGGGCGCGCCGTACAGTAGCCCGGCACCACACTCTGCATTGCGTTTTGCGCACGCCGTGCTATCACGTGGGCATCAATTGGCGGGTGTGTTTTTCTATCACGATGGCGTTCATAATGCGTCTTCCTTGATGGCGCCTCCTCAGGACGAACTCAACCTCCATAACGCTTGGCTGGAATTGAATCAGCAGCATGCTACTCCGTTGGACGTGTGCATCGCCGCCGCACTGAGGCGCGGATTAATGAATGAATCCGAGGCGCAACGCCACGGTAAGCAGACGTACAATGTCTTTTCCCCCTTTGAGTTAACCGGCCTTGGCCAGTTGCATGCCTTACAGCAACGCGCCGACCGGCTCATTACGTTTGCTTGAGAGGAGATTACATGGCGACCCCTAATGCGCTATTAGTGATTATCCGACACGCTCCCCACGGCTCTAATTGGTTGCGTGAAGGGCTAGATGCCGCCTTGGTGGCCGCTGCGTTTGGTCAACCTGTTCATTTGCTTTTTATGGGGCAGGGAATACTGGCGCTAATGAAGGAGCAGAGCAGTGGGGCGCCTGGGCAAAAGGCGACCCTTCCGACCATCGATATGTTAGAAATGTACGATATTGACAAGCTTTGGGTCGCCGAAGAAGCACTGCAAGCGTTTCATATCCCCTCTGACAGGTTGGTGGACGGGGTTACTGTTATCCCTGAGCGGGAGATACCTAACTTATTCCAGCAACACGCCAACATACTCAACTTTTAGTGGGGTAACGATGATGTTACACATCCTTACCAAGGGGCCTCACAGCAGGGCATCTTTCGAAATGCAGCAAGCGATAGGGGAGCAAGATAGCGTGCTGCTAATTGAAGAGGCGGTCACTGCGGCACTTGATCCTACTTGGGTGGCATGGCAACACTATCAGTCGCGCATTTTTATGCTGGCGGAAGACCTCACCTCGCGTGGGCTTACCAGCATGGCTGCCATGCACCAACTGCCGACGATAGAAATGGACGATTTTGTATCGCTTACCGAACAACACCTAAAGACAGTTACCTGGTATTGAAGCATGTCGGAACCGAAAATATACCGTTATCTTGATTCAGAAAAAAAGTATCCGCTCGACCCAGAGGGATATTTAGTTAATCAATCGGATTGGGGCGAATCCGTTGCCAATTTGATGGCTGAAGAGGAAGGCTTGACGCTTACTGCTGAACATTGGGAAGTGATTGATGTGGTGCGGGCCTTCTACCAGCGCTACGAAATGGCACCGGCCATGCGCCCACTCGTCAAGGCAACCAAAAATGCGCTGGGCGAAGAGAAAGGGCGTTCGATCCATTTGATGAAGCTATTCCCTGGCAGCCCCGCCAAAAGGATTGCTCGCCTAGCGGGGCTGCCCAAGCCTACCAATTGCCTGTAGAACGCACTGTTTGGCTAGCTACGCCGCATCGCCACGGGTACACACGGAAAGCACTACTGCATCATCTTGGCTGGTAGAGACCAGTGCATGCCCCATGTCGCTATCAAAATAGATGCTGTCACCCTCTGCTAACAGCAGCGGGGCGTAAAATTCGGTGTAGAGCATGATATCGCCATGCAGCACCATCAAGAACTCTTCACCATCATGGCGCACCCACTGGTGGTACTCATCAAAGCTACGCGCCCGTACGATGGTTTTGAAAGGTATCATGCGCTTTTGCGCCAGTTGATGCCCCAGCAGTTCGTGCTCGTAAGTCGGTGTTGGGTGTAGCTGGCCTTTTCCTTTACGGGTTAGATCCCGCCGCCCCATGGTATAACGCTCCCGCTTGGGCGGCGTCAGCAGCTGGGGGAGGTCGATATTCAGGCCGGTGGTTAGCTTTTGAACCACGCTGAAGGTAGGGGAGACTTGGTCATTTTCAATTTTGGATAGCGTAGAGCGCGCTAGCCCCGTGCACTGGCTAACGTCTTCCAGGGTCCACTGATTGGCCAAGCGAATTTGTTTGAGCCGTTCACCAAGGCGCAGCGGCTCAACAAAGGGTTTGCTTCCCGATGCGATACGCAGTGCGGCATGCTCTTCAGAAGTTGCGGTCATAAGGCTCGTCACGTTGGCGGCGATAGCTTAGGCGTGTGTCGTAAGAAGCGCATGATAGCACAGCCTAGAAGCGGGAAGATGCTCACCAAACAGGTGCCAATGGGCCTTAGCTATGGCAATTCCCCAAAAGGTAGCCCCAAGAGTGCTTTGAGATGCGCCTCTACACCGCTAGCCAGTGATTTCGGGTTATAGCCACCTTCGAGTACCGAGACAATTCGGTTATCCGCATAGAGCGTCGCAATTTCCATCGCCAAGTGTGTGATCCAATAGAAATCCTCATCCTCCAAGCAAACATCGCCCATCGGGTCGTCACGATGCGCATCAAAGCCTGCGGAAATCATCACAAGGTCAGGCTTAAAGGCATGTAGCGCAGGTAACCAATGGCGTTCTACAATGCGGCGAAACTCGTGGCCCTCCGTGCCTACTTCCAGCGGAGTATTCACCACGTTTTGCCACTCGCTGCGCAGGTAGCGCCATGGGTAGAAGGGGTATTGAAAGCTGGTGCATATCAACACCTCCGGGTCATTTTTAAAGATATCGATGGTGCCGTTACACTGATGCACATCGAAATCCAGAATGGCAATCCGCTTAGCCCCGTATTTGGCGCGGGCGTGCGCGGCACCGACCGCAATATTGTTATAAAAGCAGAACCCCATGGCATCGCTGGCTTCTGCATGATGCCCCGGCGGTCTTACCGCGCAGAAAACATTGTCGGCCTGGCGTTTGAAGACTTGGTCAACGCCACGAATGACCGCACCCGCAGCCACTCGCGCCGCTTGCAGGCTATTGGGATTCATCATTGTATCGCTATCTAGGCTAACGATGCCCTCTGTGGGTAAGCACTTCTCAAGCGCGCGCAGGTGACGCAAGGGATGCACGCGGGTAAGGGCTTCTTCACAGGCTTCTTTGGCATCTGCCTGCATGGTCTGCTGTAATAGACCAGCAAGCGATAGGCGAGCGCGAATAGCCTCCAGACGCTGAGGGCTTTCGGGATGTTCCGGCCCCATATGATGCAATGAGCAGTCTGGGTGGGTAAGGTAGGCGGTAATCATTCAAACGCTCCATTATTATTGATGCCACCTTAATCGCCTCCATGCCCTACGCGACAGTGTCAATAAGTCGTACGGTCGCTATTAATGTCAGGGAGACTCATCCGTGAGCACGCGCTTTTTACACCATTTTTTCGAACCTCGTACACTAGCGGTGTTTGGCGCCTCTGAAAAGCCCGCATCGCTGGGTGGGTTGGTGCTGAGAAATATTCAAGAGGGCGGCTTTAAAGGATCGCTTTGGGCGGTCAATTTAAAAGGGTATTCGCAGGTGTTTGGCGTGCCGTGCTTCAGCCGGGTGAGTGAGTTACCTGAAGTGCCGGATCTCGCGGTGGTTTGCTCACCCATTGAAGGTGTCCCTAGCCTGATCAAAAAGCTCGGCCAGCACGGAGTCAAGGCAGCACTCGTGTTGTCCGGCGGTGCCTACCTTGACCGTGATAAAGGCAACAAGGGCTCGATTCGCGAACGCATGCTGAGTGCGGCTCGGGTATCCGGTATCCGAGTACTGGGTCCGGAGTGCATGGGGCTGATTGTGCCGGGTAAAAAGCTCAACGCCTCCTATGCCAGCCAACCAGTGAAAGCAGGGCGTGTCGCGTATTTGGGGCAGTCCGGGATGCTCGCCAATGCAATGATCGATTGGGCAGCGGGGCGCGATGTTGGTTTTTCGCATCTGATTACGGTTGGCGATAGCGTTGATGTGTTACTGCCGGATCTAATCGATTACGTTAACCAATTTTCGCCCGCTCAGGCCATTATGCTGCACCTTGAGCGAATCAGCGACGCCCAGCATTTTATGACCGCCGTGCGCGACGCCTCACGCAATCGTCTGGTGCTGGCGATAAAAAGCGGGCGTACTCCAGAATCGGATATTTCCGGCATGGCACCCACACCCGGCATCGCCAACCGCGATGTGGTCTTCGATGCTGCATTTGCCCGAGCCGGGGTCGTGCGGGTGGATGACTCGGACGAACTGCTCGATGCGTTAGAAACCCTATCGAGGATGAAGCCCCTGAAGGGTGACCGTCTGGCCATCGTCTCGAATGGCTTGGGGCCGGCCATGCTGGCCATTGATAAGCTGATCAGTGCTGGCGGTAAGTTAGCCGAATTCAGTGCCGACACCCAGGCTGCTCTTCACCAGAGCCAGGTGGATATGAGTAAGCCAGGCGAGAACCCGGTGGACTTGGGCGGTAATGCCTCACCAGAACGCTTTGTTCAGGCGCTGGAGATCGTCGCCTCCGATGCCAATGTAGACGCTGTATTGGTAGTTCACGCCCCCACCCGGATGGCTCCTTCGCTGGTGACGGCCCACGCCTTGATCGATAACCGCAAAAAGTTTCGTCGCAATCTACTGACCAGTTGGATGGGGTTAAAAGAAGCGCTTAACGCACGGCATATCTGCAATTTAGCGGGTATCCCGACGTATATTTCACCAGAAAAAGCCGTTAAGGCCTTTATGCATATGGTGATTTACCAGCGCGTTCAAGCGTTGCTTCAGGAAATTCCGCCCAGCCTGCCGTTTTCGACCAGCCCCGTAATTCGTGCGCAGTGCCGCCAGCTGATTAAACAGGCAAAAGAGCAGGGCAGACAAACCTTAACGCACTCGGAAACGGCCCAAGTGCTCGAGGCCTATGGTATCCCAACGGCCCCCAGCGTTTATTTGGCCAACCCGGAAGAGGCGCTTGCGCGGGCTGCGGAGATACCTGGCACCAAGGCGCTTAAAGTCGTTCATGAAGGCAACTGCCGCCCTTATCGCTATCGTAAGCATCCGCATAAAATTTCGGCCGGGTTGCTGCAGGACTTGGACACGCCTGAGCAAGTAGCCGCGGGGGTTCTTCAGCTCGGCGAAAAAGTCGCAGAAAAATTCCCTGAGTACGCCATACGCGAATACTGTTTGCAGCCCATGCAGCGTGGCAAGCACTCAATGCAGATTTGCGCAGGCATCACACGCGACCCTGTATTCGGACCGCTGATTGTCTTTGGTATCGGCGGTTATAAAGTCAACGTACTGGCTGACCGCCAGGTGGCACTGCCGCCACTCAATATGAGCCTAGCGGCGGACGTCGTGGGTAGAACGCATGCTGCTTCGCTGATTCGTGAGCACTCCGCCGACCCTGAACGCGACATCCAGCACCTTTGCCAAATGCTGGTGAAGCTCTCTCAGATGGCCTCGGACCTGGGTGATTTACGTGGGCTTGAAGTGAATCCGCTGCTACTCAATCGCGATGGCATGGTAGCGGTCGACTTCGCCATGGATCTCGGCACTCCCTCGCGGTTTGCCATCATGCCTTACCCGGAAGAGCTGCGTGAATGGGTGACGCTCAAAAATGGCTGGCAAGTAGAGGTGCGGCCGATTCGCGCCGAAGATGCCCACCTGATTACCACGTTCCACCGCCAGCTCTCGGAAGAGAGTATCCGCTTTCGCTACTTCCACAATAAATCCAACCTTACTCAGCGCGATCTATCGATCCTGTCGCATATCAATTATGACCGCCAGATGGCCTTTATTGCCGAACACTTGAGCGAAGATGGCAGCAAGGAGATGCTTGGCGTCGTGCGGGTGTGGAACGACCCGGACAATATCCGTACCGAATTTTCCGTTATTATTCGCGATGACCTGCAGGGACTGGGCATTGGTAGCCTGTTGATGAAGAAGATGATCGATTACTGCACCAACATCGGTACGCTGGAAATGATTGGTAAGATCATGGTCGACAATCATCCGATGCGGGCACTCATGAAGCATTTGGGCTTTAAATCCCGTTACAATATGGAAGAGCAGGTGATTGATGCCGTGCTGCGTCTTAACGAGCCCGAAAGCGAGTGGCAGCGGCATCGCCTGGAGAGTCTGCCAGACTAAGCCAGCCACCCAACAAAAAAGGCCTGCGTCGCTGTTCATCGGCAGGCCTTCGTCACGCATTGGGCAATCATCTTGGCAATTAAGGAGCCAAGCGGAAACGGCTCCATTCGCCACCATCGCGACGTTCAAAGCGCAGCCGGTCATGTAAGCGGCTTGGCTGGCCCTGCCAAAACTCGATCATTTCTGGCTCAACGCGATAGCCACCCCAATGAATGGGGCGGGGGATAGCTTGGCCGTCGTAGGCTTGCTCGAAGCGTTTTTGCCGCTCTTCGATCCAGTTACGATCAGGAATCACGACGCTCTGGGTTGCGATCCAAGCGCCTAACTGACTGCCTCGTGGGCGGCTGGCAAAGTACTCATCCGACTCATCCGTGGTGACTTGCTCAACGGGGCCTTCGATACGGACTTGGCGAGAGAGCGAAGGCCACCAAAAGGTCATCGCGGCATAGGGTACGTTGCTTAGTTCGCTACCTTTGTGGCTATGGTAGTTAGTGAAAAACACCATGCCACGCTCATCAAACCCCTTTAGCAACACGACGCGCGAATGGGGCCTGCCTTGGCTGTCAACGGTGGCAAGCGTCATGGCATTACAATCTTTCCCCTCTTTTTCCAGCGCAAGGGAGAACCACTCATCAAATAACACGAATGGATCGTCAGGTGCCTGGGACTCGTCTAGCCTGCCGCCTTCATAATCACGCCGTATATCGGCTATATTACGTGTCATCGCATGCTGCTCCCTTGAATTTCTTCCATGTTCGCTGGTCTGCCTATAAAGCTCAAGTGATCGCCATCAATGAATGTTTAACGCACTTGTTCATGGCAGCGGTTTCTGAGTTGTCAGTAGAAACACCGTTGCGACTAACTGTCTCGCATTCTATGAGAAAGTCAGAATTAATGCGAAGCTGTCGCACCCATAGGGCTCACCACCGGTTAACTCATTATTGCTGATAGAGGAAAGGGCTATGCCTGATAAGGTAGCGATAGAGGTATGGGATCGATGGATTCGTCTATTTCACTGGGGATTGGTACTGACCATACTGTTCTCATTTTACACCACCAAGACGAGCGCCGCGCCTTTTCTCTTTCCCATTGAAGTGCATGCACAAGCGGGCTATCTGGTAATCGGCCTACTCATTTTTCGCTGGTTATGGGGTGTGCTGGGCAGTGTATACGCAAGGTTTCGAACGTTTTTATACCCACCCACTAAAGCGATGACCTATTCAAAGGCGCTCATCAAGCGAAAACCGAGTGCGTACGCTAGCCATAACCCGTTGGGTGGATGGATGGTGGTCGTGATGCTGCTTTCGCTCAGCTTTCAAGCGGTGAGTGGCTTGTTTTTAAGTGACGATATATTTTTTCAGGCACCTCTCTACACCCTCGTCAGCGACACCACTAGCAGCCAACTGAGAACGTTGCATCAGTGGAATAGCGATTTCTTGCTTATTCTCATTGGCCTGCACTTGGTGGGGTTGATCGTGCATCGGCTACTTGGCGAGCCATTATTAGCGGCAATGTGGGCAGGCACCAAACGCTTTCATCGGCAGCCAGTTGATGCCCGTAGTGAACCCTTGAATGCGGCCATGCTGCGATTACGCGCGCTGGGTTGCCTGCTAATAGCGACAGGCGTTGTCGTATGGCTTTGGTTTTAATTCTTTTAACGCCTTAACTGCCGGCTACGAAAGCGTGCGTAGCCCATGCAACCCGCAAAAAGCGCCATTGAGACCGCCGCTTCCAGCACGCCTCGCATACTTTGTCCGGGAAGCGTTGCCAGCATTACCCCTTGGGTAAAATAGAGCAGGCTGACAAATGCAAGCCACGCATGCCCGCGGGCGCGCTGGCCAATGATAGACGGTAAAAACAGCACCAAAGGCAGCACGAAAGCGACCACTGGACGCCAGTTAAACTCATCGCCTTGAACGAGAAAACCGCGGTAAATCACCAGCAGCAGCAATACGCCAAAGCTGGCTAACACCAATTGGCGGGCTCTTTTTGTGAGTTTATCAATACCATGACGAGCTTCTACATCCTCTAACCACTGCCTCATAACGCCTCCTGACGCATAGCGCGCAATGCCAGCGCGAGTCGGGCGATACGTTTCCCCTGGGCTAAGCACAGCGTGCGCTCATTTTCATCCACCGAGCGGTCGCTGCGTGGACCTGCCAAGTGGCTGGTGCCATAGGGAGTGCCGCCGGTATGCGTCTCTAGGAGCGTAGTTTCGCTATACGGTACACCTGCGTAAACCATGCCATGGTGCAGCAGTGGCACCAGCATGGTCAGCAGCGTACTTTCTTGACCACCGTGCAAGCTTGAGGTCGAGGTAAAGGCGCAGGCGGGTTTATCGATCAGGGCGCCATTCATCCAAAGGCTGCTGGTGGAATCGATAAAATATTTCAGCGGCGCGGCCATATTTCCAAATCGGGTAGGGCTGCCTATCGCCAGAGCGCTGCAATGGCGCAAATCATCCAAGTCAGCGTAGACCGCCCCCTGCTCAGGAATCTCGGGGTCAACGGCTTCACAGGTCGTTGAAACCGGTGGCACCGTGCGCAAGCGTGCCTGAATGCCGGCGATGCTTTCGACACCGGCGGCAATTTGCTGTGCCATGGTGGCCGTTGCACCTGAACGGGAGTAGTAGAGCACCAAAACGTACGGAGTCATTTCACTCATCTTTATTCCTGGCTAAAATCATGGAAACTGTCACGCTAAAAGCACATAACAAGGGCGCCTATGGTACCAGAGCTATGGGGAAGTCCGTGTGCGGTACATAGGTATTTTCTAGCGCGTTAAGTCGCTGGTATACCCAGGCGCGAGTGCCATCGCTGAGTGTGATCTCCCGGCGCTTATAGCGAATACCCAGCCGCTCATAGCGATCCAGACGCTTAAGCTCGGTGGGGTCGACGCGCAGTAGTAGGCCTTCTATGCGGCTTCCTGCATCAGCAGAAAGGTCCAGTCCATTGCGCTCATACCCTTCAAGCACAGCCTGTTTAGGATCACCGAAACTACCCATCACGATCAAGCGAATGGGAGCATAGCGTAGCGTGCCGTAAACAAAGACCTGGTGGGGGCGCTGTTCGATGTCGGCCAGGTCGTTGGGGCGTTCATAAAACCAGGGGCTAAGCATGGTCAACCATAACCACCCTGCCAGGCTGAGAATGCCCACACCACCGACAATAAATAAACGTTTGAGCCACATCTTTTTAGCCACACTAAAGCGCCTCTTGGCGAGAGAAGGAAGTGGCTGCTCAGCTTGGCGCGTCACCTTAACGATGACAAGCGCTATCTTCTAAGCGTTCTTTTTCACGCACTATTTTCTAGTCCTGGGTTATCGACTTATTGTATCTGCTTAAGCAAAGTGGACGTGTTTGCTAGGCTATGTATGTAAACTAGGTGGTTATTAGCCCCTGCCGGAGGAGTCTGCAATGAATCAGCCACTTCGAAATGAAATGGATTTTCGCGCGCTAGTCGGTGATGTCGCGCCCATAGCGCCCAGCAACCGTGCAGATCCTGGCGCTAATCGTAAAAAGCCTTCTGAGTCGCAGCTGGCCCGGCGTGAGTGGGCGGAGGAGGAGATGGGCGCTCGCAACTTTCTGTCCGATGACTTTGTCGAACTTCTTCCGCCGTTCGACCCGATGGAGTATCGCCAGGAGGGCATTCAACAGGGTGTCGTCGATAAACTAAAGCACGGTGGCTATAGCGTTCAATCCCAACTCCACCTGCTTCGGCGACCGCTGAGTGAGTGTCGTCGGATGCTATTTCCCTTTATTCAGGAAGCTTACGCCCACGATTTACGCTCGGTGCTCATCGTGCACGGCCGCGGGCGTGAAATCGATAGCCCTGCCAATGTGCTGCGCTCTTATCTTGCCAAATGGTTAAGCCAATTTGAGGAGGTTCAAGCTTACGTATCCGCGCAACCATCCGAAGGGGGGCTGGGTGCCACTTGGGTGATGCTGCGTAAAAGTGACCGCGCTAAAGCCAACAACCGTGAACGGCAGCAGAAACGCCGAGGATAATCTGCCCGCGTGATCATGAAAAAGGGCAGCCGAAGCTGCCCTTGTATTGCTATACATGCCTGCCTTTTTAAACTACTCGCTTTCGCTCGTGGTCAAACGGCGTTCAAACAGCGCCTGTCGCTCTTCTACATCCGGCTGGTAACGCACGCTGATGAAGCTCAGTGCGCGTAGGGCATCCTCTGGGTCTTGATCATCGCGCAGCGCCATGGCCGAAAACCCACAACGGCGCATGTAGTCCAACTGATCAACCAGCACATCACCCACCGCACGCACTTCTCCTGCATAACCATACCGCTCGCGCAGTAAGCGGGCCAGTGTGTAGCCACGGCCATCGGTAAAGGCCGGAAAATCGACGGCAATTGCTGGAGCTTTACCAATTTGCTGCGCCAATTCTGGCGTCAGTTCGGTATCGCTGGTCAGCAGCGGCGACAGCGCTTCATCATTCTGATTAGCTTGCCACAGCGCCAGCGGTACAAACGCCGGGCGCTGTTCGGGAAGTGCTTCCGCATCGTAGGAGACACACCAAGCGTTTTCTGCCGCTAGCTCGCCGTTGGCAATCAGATGATCAACGTGCACTGGCGTTTGCTCAACGGTTTCAGCGGTTGTCTCACTGGCTTTATTAGGCATAAACACGCTCCTTGAAGGGTTTTAAGCCAATACGGCGATAAGTATCCAGGAAGCGTTCGTCTTCATGGCGCTGCGCCACGTAGACTTCCAATACTTTTTCGACCACATCCGGCACATCAGAGCGGAAAAAGGAGGGGCCTAGAATCTTACCCAGCGACGCATCATCGGTGGAGTTACCGCCAATGGAGATCTGGTAGAACTCTTCGCCTTTTTTATCGACACCCAGGATACCGATATGGCCAACGTGGTGATGGCCACAGGCATTCATGCAGCCGGAAATGTTCAGATCCAACGGTCCCAAATCGTAAAGGAAGTCGAGGTCTTCGAAGCGCTCCTGCAATGCCTGAGCAATGGGAATAGACACCGCATTGGCCAAGCTGCAGTAATCGCCACCCGGGCAGCAGATAATATCGTTGAGTGTACCCACCGTCGGATTGGCCATGCCCAGGGCTTCGAGCTCTTGCCACAGCGCTTCCAGCTCATCGACCGGCACGTCTGAAAGCACCAGGTTTTGCTCGTGGGTAACGCGCACTTCACCAAAACTGTAGCGATCGGCCAGATCAGCGACGGCTTCCATCTGATCGGCGGTCACATCGCCAGGCGCATGCTCACGGCGCTTCAAGGACAGCGTGACGGCTTTATAACCCGGCACCTTATGATCCGAGACGTTGTTGGTCACAAAGCGGGCGAAGCTGCGATTCTCAGCACGTAGTTGGTCAAACGCTTCATTGGCGTTTTCCGCCACAGGGCGACGCTCCGGCTCGGGGAAGTGGCCTTTCGCGGCATCGACCGCGGCTTGATTGAGTGTCTGAGGGCCGTCTTTCAAGTGCGCCCACTCTTCATCGACGCGGCGGCGGAATTCTTCGATGCCTAACGCTTTCACCAGGATTTTAATCCGCGCCTTGAACTTGTTGTCACGACGGCCGAACTGGTTGTAAACCCGTACACAGGCTTCCAGATAGGTCAGCAGGTGCTGCCAGGGCAGGTCTTCGCGTACCACATCCGCAATCATGGGCGTGCGGCCAAGCCCACCACCAGCCAAGACTTTAATGCGCAGCTCGCCATCGGCATCGCGCCATAGGCGCAGGCCAATATCGTGTACCTGAATCGCGGCGCGATCTTGGGCTGCACCGCTGACGGCGATTTTGAATTTGCGCGGCAGATAGGCAAATTCAGGGTGCAGGGTAGACCACTGACGAATTAATTCGCACCAAGGGCGCGGGTCTTCCACCTCATCATTGGCGATACCGGCAAACTGGTCGCTGGTGGTGTTACGGATACAGTTGCCGCTGGTCTGAATGGCGTGCATCTGCACCTTGGCCAGGTCGGCCAGGATATCCGGCACATCCTCAAGGGCAGGCCAGTTCAACTGAAGGTTCTGCCGCGTGGTAAAGTGGCCGTAACCACGGTCATAGCGGCGAGTAATCTCAGCCAGGGCACGCAGCTGATTACCCGCCAGCATGCCGTAAGGTATTGCAATACGCAGCATAGGCGCATGGCGTTGAATATAGAGGCCGTTCTGCAACCTTAGCGGGCGGAATTCTTCTTCACCCAAACGCCCAGCGCGGTAGCGTTCCATTTGGTCGCGGAACTGAGCGACACGCTCATCAACCAGTGTTTGGTCGTGAATATCATAACGGTACATGTGGCACGATCCTGCTAAAAAGCGAAATGGTCACGTTGAGACGGACGTTAATGTAGCGTCACCTTAACGCGGGCGTCATATTCTACAAAAGAATATATAATTATCTTTTTATCTCTAAAAGCTATTTAGATGATAATCAAACAAAGGGCTGGCCAAAAGACCGGCGGTTAGGCAGCGGGGCTAGACAGCCAGCGCGACCCAACGGCGACGATGCCATACCCATAAAAATCCGACTGAATTAATCAAGCGGTAAAGTAGCTGCATCAGCCAGATACCCAGCAACCCGTATTCAAGACTGATGCCTACCCACCAAGCCAACGGTAGAAATAGCAGCCACTGCATCCCCAGGGTCAGAAGCATAACGGTACGCTGAGCCCCCGCACCCATCAGCGCCTGGGCAAGCACCAATGCTGCCGCATCGAATACAATCATCACACCGGTTAACTGCAGCGGCAGGACCCCAAGGGCCACTAGCGCCTGATCGCTGAAAAACAGGCTCAATACGTACGCAGGCAACAGCAGCATGGGTAATGCCAGTAACAGCAGCAGCAACCAAGCGATTGTTAATGCATCCAGGCCCCAGCGATGCGCTTCTTGTTGGGCATCGCGGCCTAGCGCTTCACCGACTAAGCTCATCGCGGCTACCCCAACGCCCACGCCCGGCAAGATCAGTAACAATGACAAATTAACCAGGACATGGCCAACCGCGACACTAGCGTTTCCTAGCTGGCCTAACAGCCAAAATAGTACCGCGTAGCCCGCTGCAAATAAAAGCTGCTGCATTGAATGAGGCACGGCAAGCCGTAGGGTAGTGCGCAGCGTGGTCAGGCTCGGTAATTGGGTCAACACGGATGGCAAGGATACATGCGTTGTCGTCACCCAATACCACGCCATCAAGCCTGCACACAGCGATAGCGTAGTGCCCGCGCCAGCACCACTAGGCCCCAAGGCGGGTAAACGTGCCAAGCCATAAATCAACCCGGCGCTTAGCCCCACATTGAGCAGGTGAACCACCACGATGATACGCAAATAGAGATGTGTCTGCTGGCGTCCATTCCAGTAGCCGCGAAAACAAAGCGTCAAAGCGATGGCCACCAGCGACACGACGCGCCAACGGAAATAGTCGACGGCAACGCTGTGTACGTCCCTTGCGTCAGTGATCAAGCCAATCAGCAGCGGTGCCTGCCACCATGCCCACAGGGAAAGCGGTAGGGCCACGGCAAGACCGACCACCAAGCCTGATTGAAGCGGGTGGCAGAGCCCTGATCGGGCCGCGCCCAAGCGTTGCGCGGTTTGCGATTGCACACTGGAAGAGAGGCCAAACACGACCGCGCTTAACATGAACATGGCGTAACCACCCACGCCTACGCCGGCCAGTGCCACTTCACCCAAATGGCCGACCAGGGCAGCATCGACCAAATTGAGCACGCTTTGCGACAGCATGCCCAACATGATGGGAAAGGCCAGGCGTAATACCCGGCCATGGCGTTGTGCAAACGGCAATGGTCAGCTCGGGTCGTAGGAGAGCACCGGTGAGAGCCAGCGCTCCATTTCCTCAAGGGGCATCTGCTTACGGGCGGCAATAGCCTCTACCTGATCCCGCGTGATTTTGCCCGTTGAAAAGTACTTCGACTGGGGATGCGCAAAGTACCAACCAGAAACAGCGGCCGCTGGCCACATGGCAAAGTTTTCAGTCAACGCCAATCCGGTATTTTCAGTCGCGTCCAGCAGCCGGAAGAGGGCCGCTTTTTCGGTATGATCCGGGCAGGCGGGGTAGCCAGGGGCAGGGCGGATGCCCTGATATTTCTCGGCGATCAGAGCATCGTTGTCCAGCGTTTCATCCGGCACATAGCCCCAGAACTCTTTGCGTACGCGTTCGTGCATACGTTCGGCAAAGGCTTCCGCCAGACGATCCGTTAATGCCTGCACCATGATGGCATTGTAGTCATCACCGGCCGCCTCGTACGCTTTGGAGAGCTCGTCGACACCGTGGCCGGTAGTGACCGCGAAACCGCCGATCCAGTCGGCTTTGCCGCTCTCTTTCGGCGCAATGAAATCGGCTAGGCTATAGCAAATACCATCGCGGCCTTTCGTGGTCTGCTGGCGAATGTGGTGTAGCCGCTCTATCACTTCGCTGCGCGACTCGTCGGCATACACTTCAATCACATCATCATCGACACTGTTGGCTGGCCATAGGCCAATAACGCCACGCGCCTCAACACGTTTTTCATCCACCAATTTGCGCAGCATGACTTTGGCGTCTTCAAACAGATTGCGGGCGGCTTCACCAACCACCTTGTCGTCAAGAATCTTGGGATACTTGCCCGCCAGCTGCCAGCTCATGAAAAAGGGCGTCCAGTCGATGCGCTCGATCAGCTCTTCGAGGTCGTAATTAACGAAGGTCTTTAGCCCCAGCATATTGGGCTCGGCTGGGGTATGAGCATTCCAGTCGGTACGAAAGCGGCGTTTGCGTGCCTGGGTGTAGTCAAGGTCCGCCGCCTTTGGCCGACGCTTGGCGTTCCGCTCACGCACTTTTTCGTACTCTTCGCGGATCTCCGCCACGTAAGCGGCTTTTTGGTTGGGGGCCAGCAAACGGCCTGCGACGCCCACCGCACGCGAGGCATCGGTAACGTAAATCACCGGGTGCTCGTACTGCGGTTCGATTTTCACCGCGGTATGCGCTTTAGAGGTAGTGGCTCCGCCGATCAACAAGGGTAGATCCATGCCACGCCGCTGCATCTCTTTAGCCACGTGCACCATTTCATCCAGGGATGGGGTAATCAAACCAGAGAGGCCGATAATATCGGCATTATGCTCTTTGGCGGCTTGCAGGATTTTGTCTGCCGCGACCATGACGCCAAGATCGATCACTTCGTAGTTATTACACTGGAGCACCACGCCGACGATGTTTTTACCGATATCGTGAACATCGCCTTTTACCGTGGCCATGACGATTTTGCCCTTGGCCTTGGTCTCTTCGCTCTTCTCCGCCTCGATATAAGGAATGAGATAGGCCACAGCTTGTTTCATCACCCGCGCCGATTTGACAACCTGCGGCAGAAACATCTTGCCGTCGCCAAACAGATCGCCGACCACGTTCATGCCATCCATCAGCGGGCCTTCGATCACTTCGATAGGGCGCTCCGCCTGGGCTCGGGCCTGTTCGGTATCATCTTCTATATGGGCGGTAATGCCTTTGACTAACGCGTGCTCGATACGTTTGTTGACCGGCCAGCTGCGCCACTCAAGATCCTCTTTTTTGGCCGCGCCGCTGCCATCTCCTTTGTATTTGTCGGCGATATCCAACAGCCGCTCGGTGCCGTCGCTACGGCGGTTGAGCACGACGTCTTCGACGGCCTCGCGAAGCTCGGTGGGAAGATCGTCATAAACCGCGAGCTGACCCGCGTTGACGATGCCCATGGTAAGGCCCGCGCGAATGGCGTGATACAGAAACGCCGAATGAATCGCTTCGCGCACCGGGTTATTGCCACGGAACGAGAACGACACGTTGGAAACACCGCCAGATATCATGGCGTGGGGTAGGTTGTCGCGAATCCACTGGGTCGCCTCGATAAAGTCGACCGCGTAGTTGTTGTGCTCCTCGATCCCGGTGGCGATGGCGAAGATGTTCGGGTCGAAAATGATATCTTCGGCAGGGAAGCCAATTTCATCGACCAGCAGACGGTAGGCGCGCTGACAAATCTCGGTTTTACGCGCGAAGGTGTCTGCCTGGCCTTCTTCGTCAAACGCCATCACCACAATGGCCGCACCAAAGCGGCGGCACTTGGTCGCCTGCTCCCGGAAGGCGGCTTCACCTTCTTTGAGTGAAATGGAGTTCACTACCGCTTTGCCTTGAACACACTTTAGCCCCGCTTCGATGATCTCCCATTTGGAGGAGTCGATCATGATCGGCACGCGGGCAATATCGGGCTCACCGGCAATCAGGTTAAGAAAGCGCTCCATGGCTTCCTTGGACTCGAGCATCCCCTCGTCCATGTTGATATCGATGACCTGAGCGCCATTTTCGACCTGCTCAAGAGCGACTTCCAAGGCTGTGGTGAAGTCCTCTTCTACGATCAAGCGCTTGAAACGCGCAGAGCCAGTAACGTTGGTACGTTCACCGACGTTGACGAAAAGTGAATCCGCCTCGATGTTGAACGGCTCCAACCCGGATAAGCGGCAGGCGCGGCTGCGCTCAGGAATGATCCGTGGTGCCATATCGCGCACGGAATCAGCAATGGCGCGAATATGCTCGGGTGTAGAGCCACAGCAGCCGCCGATAATATTCACCAAGCCGCTGGCAGCAAACTCGCTGACAATCTCCGACATCTCTTCCGGCGTTTGGTCGTACTCACCAAACTCGTTGGGTAGGCCTGCGTTGGGGTGGGCGGAGACAAAGGTATCGGCTTTGGTAGAAAGTTCTTCCAGATAGGGACGTAGCTCTTCGGCACCCAGTGCACAGTTTAAACCCACTGAAAGTGGCTGAGCATGGCGCACCGAGTTCCAAAACGCTTCAGTGGTTTGTCCCGAAAGCGTGCGGCCCGAGGCATCAGTAATAGTGCCAGAGATCATTACCGGCAAACGCTCGCCGCGATCGTCGAATAGCTCTTCGAGGGCGTAAATCGCCGCCTTGGCGTTGAGCGTATCGAAGATCGTTTCGATCATGATCAAATCGGCACCGCCAGCGATTAGCGCTTCGGCGGCTTCATAGTAGTTCTCACGCAACTCATCAAAGGTGACGTTACGCTTGGCGGGATCATTGACATCCGGCGACAGCGAAGCGGTGCGTGACGTTGGGCCAAGCACACCCGCGACGTAGCGGGGCACGCCGGTTTCGGCGGCGACGGCATCGCACACTTCACGGGCAAGCCGCGCTGACTCGCGGTTGAGCTCCACCACCAGTGCTTCCATACCGTAATCAGACTGGGAAAGCTGGGTGCTGTTGAAAGTGTTGGTCTCGATGATGTCCGCACCGGCCTCCAGGTAGTCGCGGTGAATCCGCGCGACCACATCCGGGCAGGTCAGGGCAAGCAGGTCATTGTTGCCTTTGAGGTCGGAGGGCCAATCACTGAACCGTTTGCCACGAAAATCTTCCTCGCTCAGCTGGGCGTTTTGCAGCATGGTTCCCATACCACCGTCCAGAATCAGGATGCGTTCAGCAAGGCGTTGGGTGAGGGTTGCGGTCAAAGCACTATCAGCCATGGCAGGGGGAATTCTCCAGCGTCACAGTCGTCAAAGGGGAGCTTGTTATCGTCGTGAAAGCAGCATATGTGATTATCAGGCGCGCAATGATAGCAAATGGGAGGGCAAAAGGCGCCCTTAAAATAGCTGACCAAAACAGTCGGGATTGTGTCTGCGCGCCGTTTTGCTTACCATAGACACAAATGACATGTGAAGTGGCCAAGCCACTACCACGGGAGGAAGACAGCCCTCATGACCACGACTAGCGAAAAAGATACGCATACCGATACCCAGGGTATCGATATTACCGATAGCGCCCAGGTTTACCTTGCGGAATTGCTGGAAAAGCAAAACGTTGAAGGCATTGCCGTGCGCATCTTCATCACCCAGCCCGGCACGCCTTACGCGGAGACCTGCTTGGCCTATTGCCGCCCCGGCGAAGAAGAGCCGGCGGATGTGCTGCTGGAGCTCGAGAAGATCAACGTATATCTCGATAAAAACAGCTTGGCGTTTCTGGAAGAGGCGGTGGTGGATTTCAACGCCGATCGCATGGGTGGCCAGCTAACCATCAAGGCGCCCAACGCCAAGATGCCTAAGGTCAATGCCGATAGCCCGCTGGAAGATCGTATCAATTACGTACTATACAGCGAGATCAATCCTGGGCTGGCGGCCCACGGCGGCGAAATCAAGCTGGTTGAGTTGACTGAGCAGCAATACGCTGTCTTAGCTTTTGGCGGCGGTTGCCAGGGTTGTGCAGCGGTCGATCTAACGCTCAAAGATGGTGTTGAAAAAACCTTGATGGAGCGCATTCCCGAACTTGCGGGTATTCGCGACGTGACCGATCACAGCGACACCACCAATGCCTACTACCGCTAAATAAGCGATGGTCAGACGCAAAAGCCCAGCTTGAAACGCTGGGCTTTTTTACGTCTCTTTCCCACGCAACTTGCCTAGCTCCCGAGCGATGCAATGTGGCTTGCGAGAAGTTTGAGGTATAGTATTCATAGGTAGTACCTTTGAATACCGAGGTGGAAACATGGCGACATCTGTAAAATTAGACGATGAGTTGAAAAGCCGGATTCAGCACTTGGCTGAAACACGACATCGTTCATCGCACTGGATCATGCGTGAGGCGATTCGTGATTATGTTGAGCGTGAAGAAAAGAGAGAGTCTTTCAAACAAGATACATTAGGTGCCTGGGAAGCGTACCAGCAAAATGGGTTGCATCTGACGTTCGAGGAAGCTGACTCCTGGCTGGAGAAGCTTGAAGCGGGTGAAGACGTGGAGCTGCCTGTGTGTCACACCTGATTTGGTCACCGCCAGCTCTCGCCGACGTACAGAGGCTCTATCGCTTTCTTGCCATAAAAGATGGCGATGTAGCCCGCCGTGCTATCAAAACACTGCGGGCAGGCGTGAAAATACAAGCGCGCCAGCCGGAGGCAGGGCGTCCAGTTCCAGACATGGATCCAATATTTCGGGAATGGCTGATTAATTTCGGAACTAGCGGGTATATTGCGCTGTATCGTTTCGATGGTGAGACAGCCACCATCCTTGCTGTTCGACATCAAAAAGAAGCTGGATACTAAATAGCTCACCCTTTTTCACTGTTCATTTTCATTGTTTTCACCGCTGTTCCTACTACTCTGCTTTGTCAGCGCATCCGGCAGCGCCGTGAGCTGTGTTTGCAACGCCTCCATGCGATGCCAGAGTTTCTCTTGCCACGCTTGCTGCAGTGCGGTTTCGCGCTCTTCATGCTGTCGAGCCTGGCGATCTAATGCGGCCTTCGCCTCATCGAGCTGCTGGGTTAACGCTGCTTGCTGCTTTTCTAACGATGTGATTTGCTGGACTTGCTCACCAAGCTGCTGCTCGCGCTGGCTGACTTCCATCTGTAGCTCATGCAGCGCTTGCTGTTTAGTCTTTAGCGTCTGGTTCAATGTCTCAGTGCGCTGCTCAGACTGCTGCAGACGTTTTTGGAAATTCTTCTCTTCCTGGGTGCGCGCCTGCTGAGCACTATCCAGCATTGCCATCAGCCTTCCTTCGGCTGCCTCATGGCGCTGCTCCTCTTGTGCTAGCCGCTGTTCCCACGCTACCTGTTGCTCGTTGAGAGCATTGCTGTGCGCATCGCGCTGTGCGTCTGCCTGGCTCTCTAGCTGCTGCCGCACCTGCGTCAGCTTAGTGACTTCTTCTTGCGCTGTTTCGGCCTGTTGCTGCCAGTGGCGTTCACTGCTCTGGCTGGTAGCCAATTCTCTGTTCACTGCCTCTATGCGCTGTTCAATGTGGCGCAAGTGCTCGGCTAAAGCGCTCTCACGCTGCTCGGCGTCGGCGGCCTGCTGTTTGGCATCGTCGGATTGCTGCTGGGCAGCATCTACTTGGCGGTTGGCTTCTTCGCGGTAGTGGAGCAGCGCTTGATTCGCTACCTCCTGAGCTTCACGCCACATCTCACTCGCCATCGTGACGACGACTTCTGGCACGCCTCTCGGCGGGGGAACATCGCGATTCTGCTCGCGTTCGCTGCGCCAAAGGCGGAAGTGATCGCTGATCGTCGTAAAGCTGCCGGTGCCCAGTACATCGCGGATACGCTGCACGCTGGGCGTATCACCGCGAGAGAGTAGTTCATCAATCGCTTGTTGAACATCGCTGTACTGAATGCCGTTGCGAGCCATGGTGTCGTCCTTCCCTGTGAATATGACTAGTCGCTTTGAAGTCACCATTGTCGATAGTTGAAGAGTAAAAAGCAATTATTACATAATACGTATTACGTAATTTTATTTATTGTATAGGTAATAAATTCAAGATTACCCTTATTATCTTGAATTTATAGCGCTACAGCGACACACTTAGCATCAGAAGACTAGGGCCTGTTGACGTTTCACATGGGCAGCCATAAAAAACCACAAGCCAAGGCCACCATGCTTTCGTAGTTTCGCTTGAGCTTGTCGTAACGCGTCGCTA
>JGI24025J20009_10000342_pt1 | contig 36267 bp, 30 predicted proteins | sample Cruoilmetagenom3_FD_20009 | JGI IMG/M metagenome (IMG submission 20009) | reverse complement strand
TTGGCCCGAAAATCACCGGCACCGATGGTGCTTTACTGAACAGGCTGCATGTGGAACCCAAAAGTATAAAAGCGGCGGCTACCGTCGCAATACCAAGCACCAAAGCCTTGTAGTTCTTTTTCTCTATAAAGAACTTCATAAGAGCTTTTGCCGACCCTATCATATTCCAACATACCATGGAATAACTACCTGTCAATACCTTCTTGCAGAATCGCCCGATTCCCGCGCCACGGTCAAGTTCCTCATCCAGCGCTAAGGCAATCCTTACGAGCAGGAGTGAAAACCAACAAGCTTATCCTTTTGTATCCACTTCTGTTCCAGCCACGCGTGCATAAAGTGGAGGTGAGCGGATTCGAACCGCCGACCCCCTGCTTGCAAAGCAGGTGCTCTCCCACTGAGCTACACCCCCGGAAATTATCTAAATCAGGATAGTCGGTTGATAACAGGTGTCAATGGTTTTATTCAACCCCGTAGTGAAGTAGAAACGGATGCACTGCCGGCTTCTGATGAAGCTGACCGCAACTGACCCCGATACCCAAGTTAACCCCTTTTGCTCCAAAGAGAAATCCGGACAGACAGTCAAATCGGGTCGTGACCACCACACGGTTAAGAACGAGCCCGGCCCTCAGACCGAGCGATGGCGCATCAGGACGGCCATAAGAAAGCTGCCAACCCAACGGCAACCAGGACCAGGGCTGCACTTCCACAATACCGGTAGTCTGCCATCCGCTGCTATTCCCGAAACGCCCCTGGAACATCAGTCCGCTGTTAAGCCATTTATAGAATGTGTGTCCTGCGGCCAGATTCAACTTCAAAGGCAGGCGGGTAGTGAACTCTGAACCAGGATGGCGGTCAAAGCTCTGCACGAACAATCCCTTGGTCGTAATATCATAGACATTGGCTGAATCCAACGAGAAAGCGTATACCCCTTCTTCAATCCCTTCGGTCCAGGTTATGCCCGGCCCAATATCCAGACAGGCAAGAGTGAACCGCCAGTCATTTCTCCAGTAAACCACACCCAAATCGAAACTGAATCCATTGCCGGCCTTTGCCGTGCGGTACGCCAAAATACCGTCTGAAGCTACTACTGTTGGCGTGGTAATAAAATGCGCTTCGGCTTCGCTCAACTCGGCATATGCCAGTCCCCAGAGGCAGTGACCAGCCACACCCACTGCCACATTTTTACCAAAAGCGCTGGCCACCCCGGCCCCGGCCGGAACGAACTTCGGCAAGGTGTCGCGGACAGAAACGACATACACCGGCTGCTGAAACTCCCCGGCCACACGGTCGGGCTCAAGCTGCCGGGTTTCATAGCAGACTGTCAGACCGTCCTGCTTATTCAAATCCACCAGTTCGTCTGATGAGTCCGGTATGGCAACCACATCGAAATCCAGCAGGCTGTTGGTCCTGGTTTTGTTATCCACTCTGATTCCGCTGAGGTCCATCTCCGCCATTGTCGAACTGTGAGCCTGGATGTGATAACATTTGTTTTTGCCCAGTTTGGGAACCATCAACCGGGCTTCGAGCGGAACTCCGAAATCATTGGACAGCACAATGCGACACACGCCAGACCCAAGCACCATGCTGTCAATCTTGAAAGGTTGGGAACTGCGTGCAGCCACGCGGTAACGACGGCGGCCTCTCGCCTTCAGAATCTTCGCGCGGGCGCTCGATACCTGTAGCGAATCAACGGTTACTTCTACCAGGAACGAATCTGACTTCGCCAACCTGAGAGTATCTGGTCCGGTTCCCGGCGAACCAACCGCGATAATCAGCGACATGGGCGAACTGATATAGACTCCGCCCATTTCGGTCTGAGACGACTGCGATGTTCTTGGTCGGACTTGGTCAAATCTTACCTGGCCGAAAGGCATATGAATCACTACAGAATCAATCGGAAGCCCAGTCCGGTTGCTCACGGTAGTCCGCATAATACCATACACTACCTCTGCTGATGCCACACCGGGAAAAGAACATTCACGCATCAAGGTTCTCTCGAAAGCATCAACTTTCTGCTTCAAACCGCTGTCCGGAACCGGCATTCCAAGAAGGTCTTCAATCCCCATCCCTGTGACCCCTCCGGGAACATTCGTAAAGATAAAGTCACTCAGCCCGATGCGATTGGATTCTTCCATAGATACAAGGCCAATAACACCTTCTGGTGTTACTGTATCAATAGGAAACTCACACGCGAAGTTTATCGTGGAATCCGACTGGATTTGAAACCGCGTCGAGTCAAGGAAATCAACCAGCCGGAAAGTATTCTGGTAGAGCGGCACATTAAGGGTGCTGTCCCAGCGCGGGAACGCCGGTGGCCTTAAACAGAAAGTCCAGGCCAGCGCAAGTGCGATGACGGCTAGAATGATTTGATACCCCTTCACCCTCAACTCCTTAAAGAATTGCCGCTGTGCTTACATTACGGCACTGGTCTCCCCCCCGGCCTATAACTCAATTTTGAGAGCCGCCGATACCCTGCGAGTGCCCAAGAGTGCCTAATTTGAGAGACGGCATTCTCTTTAAGACGAACAACCCTTCAGGCATATGGCAGCCCCTAATTTTGTGGCCTGCCGGCGTATGGCAAATATGAAGGGGGCCGTTTTTAAGAGAGGAGAACTTGGGCGTGGGCTTACAAATCCCAAGAAGGAGGCTAAGATGCCGGCCCCCCAAGAATCTTGGCGGACACTACCCCAAGCGAATCCATGTGCTATCCCAGCACTATCATCGCTTCGGTGATGATGTATGCAACGGAGGCTGAGACAACGGCGAGGGGCTGAGATGGCAGAGAGACCCTAAGTGATGCGCCTAGGTGAGAGCCATCGGCCATCCCGTTCTATTCGTCCGAGCGATGCGGTAAAGGAAATTCTAATCGCGCCGGCAGGCCATCAATCCAATTTGTCAAAGAGCACAAACCTAACTAAAAATAGCAAAAAAGGGAGTGCGCATAAAAGCCAAACTTAATTGCCAAACAGAGGAACCCCGCGGCACCCCCTTTTCATATTTCTTTTCCGATTCTACGGACCACACTCGCATTATTTCTGCACCGGCTGTGCCACCACCTAAATACCCCTGGCCTACTACACAACACCCTGTGCTATAGCATGTTAGAACTACACATCTAAAGTCGCTGGCTGTGTGACACCATCAACTGTAACAACCCCTGTTTTCTTAAGGCCTGAAAATACAGGTGGTTATGCTATTGCGACAAGCTCCCCATCCCGGATGACCAAGCCCCCTACTTGACTTGACTCTGTCAAAGGCCAGGATATAATCAGTTTAATGATTAAAAAGGTACCCAAAAAAGTTCTACAGTTGATTAAGGATGTAGCAGCCAGGCAGGACATCAGTATCTACCATGTCGAGATGGATGGCCGTGCCCTGCGTATAATGATTGAAACTCGGGACGGCACTACTCTTGACATTTGCTCCCGCTTTTCTCAAGCCTTATCAGATGAGTTTGACCATCACGATGTATTCGCCGAACGGTACTTCCTGGAGGTCTCGTCTCCGGGCATCGAACGACCTCTCTATCAACNTCGTGACTTTCAAGATGCGGTCGGCCAGCGCGTATCTATACAGACAAGCGAATGGGAACGCGAAGGCATTCTCGAATCCGCTGACAATGACAAAATAACGCTGGCATATAAAATGGGCAGGGAAACAACCGAAGTTAAGATTCACTATGACAACATCAAGGCCGCTAGAACCAGAGTTGTAAACTCGGAACTCTTTGCTGCTGGCAAATCACTTTCATCAAAATGAACAACGAAGTCTCCAATCTCATAGTGCAAATAGCCCGTATCAGAAACGTGGACGTCAAATATGTCTGCGAAACACTTCGCACTAGCATAATTGCAGGACTGACGAGGCGTTTTGGTCCTGAAACCGAGGCGAATGTTGAAATCAACCCTGAAACTGGGAAAATCCGCGTCTTTCTCGCCAAGAAGGTTGTTGAACGTGTGGATAATACGGGCCAGCAGATATCACTGCAAGATGCCCAAGCGCTGAGTGCATCAGCACAAATAGGCGATGTAGTCAGGGTAGAATTACCACCCGAAGAAATCGGGAGAGTTGCCATCCGTAAGGCCTCAGACGAAATGCTTCTCAAACTGCGCGAGGCCGAACGGACCAAACTGTATAACGAGTTTGTCAAGAAAAAAGGCGAAATAGCCACGGGCACCGTCCAAAAAATCGGCCGCGAAGAAGTCATTGTCAATCTCGGTTTGATAGAAGCAGTCCTTACAAACCGCGAGCAACTGAAGAGCGACCATTACCGCCAGGGGCTCCCGATCAAGGCGTATGTCCACCGTGTTGAGAAAACCCCTATCGGCCCCCGTGTCTATCTTTCCAGAACCCATCCGGAATTCCTGAAGAAATTGCTCGCGCGCGAAGTCCCGGAAATAAAAGAAGGTGTAGTCGAAATAAAGGGCATTACACGCTCACCTGGATTCCGCTCTAAGGTTGCTGTCAATTCTCTTGACGAAAAAGTCGACCCGGTAGGTGCCTGCGTCGGCTACCGGAAATCAAGAATCGAAAATGTCATCAAGGAACTCTCCGGTGAAAAGGTAGACATAGTCCAGTGGAGCCGGGACCCGCAGGTCTTCATAGCCCGCTCACTCGGCCCTGCCAAGGTTTCAGAAGTAATCAAAGAAGGCGAAACTTATATCGTAGTAGTTCCGGACAACGAGTTCTCGATCGCAATCGGGAAAAGGGGACAGAATGTCTGGCTCGCAAGCCTGCTGGTACAGACCAAAATCGAGGTGCTCAAGGAAAGTGATTACCGTAACCGGGTAATCATGAACAAGGCGGATAAAGTGGCGGTCGACAAGTTAGAACTCGAAGAAGAACTGCTTACCAAGATTCAGGCGGCCGGACTGAACAATGCATTTGACATACTCAACTGCCCTCCTGAAGAGCTGGCAAAACACATTAACCGCTCCATCGAATCACTAGATGAACTCAAACAGCAGATTCGCGACAAGGTATGGGCAAGCTGAAAGTCTTCCAGGCGGCCAAAAGACTGAACCTTTCAAGTGAAGGCTTAATCGCCGTTCTGAAAGAACTGAACTTCGCACCACGAGGTTACACATCCTACATAACTGATGAAGAGTTCGAAGCCGCCCGGCTCAGGTTACGCAAGGAAAAAAAGCAGTTCAAGGAATCAATCCGACGACGACGACCCGCACGTCAGCGCAGTCGCCAGCAACCAAGACTCAACGAGAAACAAATCGCACGCAATGTGAAACAGACTCTGGTCAAAGTCCACGGTCGGGAAATCAAACACAAAAGACCGGTCCATGAATCCCGGCCCACTACCGAAAGCCAAACTACCAAAATAGTAAAGGTAAACCCTTACATGACAGTAGCCGAACTGGCCCACGCCCTCGACACCCCTGCTGCCGAAGTAATCAAGAAATGCATGAAAATCGGACTTCTCGCCACTGTGAACCAGCGTCTGGACCTCGATATGATAATGCTCGTTGCCGACGAGTGTGGTGTCAAAGTCAAGCAGGAAAATGAACTCGTAACCAATGTCAAGCGCGGCGAGCCCGAAACTCGGCCACCTGTAATAGTAGTCATGGGACATGTCGACCACGGCAAGACCGCCCTTCTTGATTATATCCGTAAGACCAAAGTAGCGGAACACGAAGTAGGTCGAATCACCCAGCACACTGGAGCGTATGTGGCAACTTATGATGGCAGACCGATAATTTTCCTCGACACCCCTGGCCACGAGGCATTTACCGCAATGCGCGCCCGGGGTGCCCAGGTAACTGATATCGGTGTGCTTGTTGTGGCAGCCGATGACGGCGTGATGCCTCAGACCCTGGAAGCCATCGACCATGCCCGTGCAGCCGGCATACCCATAATTGTGACCATTACCAAGATGGACCTGCTCAACGCCAACGCTGACCGAGTCAAATCCCAGTTGGCTCAGCACGGCATCACGGTCGAAGGATACGGCGGTCACACGCCGTGCATCGAAACCTCAGCCGTCACCGGCCAAGGCGTAGAAGAACTCCTCGACGCAATCTCAGTCATAAGCTTGGAAATGGACCTGAAAGCACCTTATGACGGCCCTGCGCGAGGGGTCGTAATCGAAGCCCGCATTGACAGAGGAAGAGGGAATATAGCCACTATCCTGGTGCAGGAAGGCACACTCAGACGCGGAGACCCTTTTGTGGCCGCTGAGCACTACGGCAGAGTGCGTGGTCTCCTCAGTGAAACCTTTGAACGAACCGAAGAAGCCACACCGTCTATCCCGATTCAAGTTCTGGGCTTTTCAGGGCTGCCCGAGGCTGGCGACCGTTTCGATGTCACTGCTGACGAGAGAACTGCACGCGAAATCGCCCAGCGTCGTTTTCTTTCCAAAAGGGCCCGGATACTCAGCTCCAGCCGCCCCAAAGTCTCGCTCGAGGCATTCCAGGAACGAATCGCAGAAGGCCAAACAAAGGAACTCACGATTATCCTGAAGGCAGATGTTTCCGGCTCGGCCGAGGCTTTGCGCGATTCACTTGAAGGCCTGTCGCTGGATGAAGTCCGTGTGAAAGTAATCCACACCGGTGTCGGCCCTATAAACAAAAGTGATGTCTTACTGGCACAGGCGTCTTGTGCGATTCTCGTTGGATTCCACATCCGGCCGCTGCCCGATGCCCGCCGACTTGCCGAAAAAGCAGGGGTCGAAATCCGCACCTACCGGATAATATATACGGCCATCGACGACATCCGTGCCGCTATGCTGGGTCTTCTTGAACCGGAAAAGAAGGAAATCCCCTTAGGGAAAGCCGAAGTCCGGAAGGTATTCAATATTCCGCGTCAGGGTTTGATTGCCGGTTCCTGCATAACCGAAGGCAAGGCCACTCGGGATGCCCAAGTGAGGGTTCTACGCCAGGGGAAAGAAATATTCTGCGGAAAGGTAAATTCTCTCCGCCGATTCAAAGACGATGTCAAAGAAGTCGAAACCGGTCTCGAATGCGGCATCGGTCTTGAGGGAATCGACGACTTGGAAGAAAGTGATATCCTCGAACTTTACCGCATCGAGGAAATCGCACGCGCCAATTTCACCACTCAGAAGTAAAGGGGCATGAGCGTCGGCCTGCTCTTGCTGGACTGTTTCGTAAATCAGAGCCGTTCGCTCAAGGACAAACGCCGGATAATAAAAAGCATGACCGAACGGCTACGCCGTAACTTCAATATTGCAATCTGTGAAGTCGAATACCAGAACCAGTGGCAGCGTGCCCGTCTGGCAATAGTGCTCGTTAACACCCGATGGTCCATGGCACAACGCACCATCTCCAGGATTCTGGGGTTCTTCGAGCGTGACCGCAGAATCGAACTCCTCAATGCCGAGACCCAGAAGCTCTATTAACGAACCAGAAAAATCACGAGCATACCCGCAACCCAACAATAAAAAGCAAACCAGTGAAGCCGCCGGTTCAGAACCACACGCTTCAAGACCATAAGCGCGGCAACGCCTGATAAAAATGCCATACCGATCCCGACTGCAATCGGCCAGACGCCGATAAAGCTATAATTAATCCCTACCAGTTCCCTGGCGGCTGCGGCGATGATTATCGGTACCGAAAGAATAAATGAAAATTCAAAGGCATCCTTCCGACGTAGGCCCAGAAAAATAGCGGTTGCAATCGTTACGCCGGACCGTGATATCCCGGGCAGAATTGCGAAAGCCTGAGCTACGCCAATCGCGAATGCTACAAGCCAGCCTACCTGGCGGTCTCGTTCCAGAAAGAACCGGGTGGCAAACAGAAAACCACCTGTCACCAGAAGCATAACACCTACAAGAAACGGCTCGGAAAAGGCCGCTTCCAATCTCTCTTCCAGCAGCAAACCTACTACCGCGGCCGGCACAGAACCGACCGCAATGTAACCTACTGTCCGCCAGCTCTGAGTCCGCCTGTTCCGCTCACGCGCTGCGATACCGGTCAGTATATTGCCTAGCTGCCGCCAGAAGTAACCGACCAATGCAACTGTGGTCCCGATATGAAGAACTGCAGCCAGTGGCATCCGGGTATGTTCTGGCAACCGCCACAAATACTGCAGAACCGCAAGGTGTCCGGAACTGGACACCGGTAGAAATTCAGTAATCCCCTGGAGCAAACCCAGCAGCAGCGCCTGGATTACCGACATCGTCTAAAACTCCCCGGCGAAACTCAAATGAACCTTGCCCTCAAGTGGGTCACTGCCAATGGCCACGCCGTAATCAATACCTAAAGTCCCAATCCTCGTTCCGGCACGGAAACCTACCCCATAGGCCGGCCGGAAAATCCAGCTTGAGCTTGACTTGGCTACTCCGGCGTCAAAGAAAGGGTAAGCCATGAATGAACTGCTGACCCCATAGCGCAATTCACAATTCCACAATCCTATCTCAGTCCCACAGAACTCCTCCTCATAATACCCACGCAGACTTGCGGCACCGCCCATGTGATACAACTCAAACTCGGGCAGACTTACATGAGAATAAACAAGACGGTAATGAAGGAAATCTGCCAAAACAAAAGGACCGAAAACCGGCCAGAGAAAACCGAAATCAGACTCAAACCTGCCGATAAACTTGGCACTTGCCGTATGCGAAGACCGGTTTCCGACCCGGGTTTTGATGTTCAGGTATTCTCCTCGCCTCGGATTGAAATCCGTATTGCGGGTATCAATCTCAAATCCGGTTCCGGCCCAAGTTGTCTGACCGTTTTCAGAAGTATCAATGCTTGCCGTTTGTTCAAAACCGCTCTCAAATGACAGAATAAAATCGGGACTTGTCAGGAGCTCGGCTCCGACAGCGAACGAAGTCTGGGAACGGATGGTATCGGTCACTCGGTGCTGCACATGACATGTTACACTCAGCCACCAGCCAAGCAACCACGGTTCGGTATAGCTGAAGTCGTATCGAGTCCGGCCGGCAAATGCCTGCCAACCGGCTTGCAGACGCCGGCCGGTATTGAGGATATTGCCCAATTTCAGTTCAACAAGGCCGTTTAACTGTTTTGTGTCGGCCGAATAGCCTAACATACCGGAAGCACGATTGCCCCGGCGTTTGGTAACACGGAACCGCACTCCGTATCCCTTCTCAAAAACAAGTTCCTCACTATTCACGCGAACCAAGCCGCTCTTTTCCAGATTTCTTTTCCACTTCCGGACTGTCACCGGCGAGTAAACCCTGCCGGCCCGAAAACGGGCAAGCCGCACGAGAACCGATTTCGACAGACCACGACTACCAAAGAATTCAAGATAACCTACCATAACCAGTGGCCCTTCCCTGACCAGAAGCGTAGGACACACCAGCTCACCGCTGTCAATGACACTTGCCGGCACAACCTCGGCTAAAGGAAATCCGCTCTTTTCACAACTATTAAGGATGACATAAACGGCCTTTTCCAATATCTTCTTCGAGAAAACAGCACCTTTCTTGGGCATAGCGCGCAGCAACTTCTTCTCATCAATGGCCTCACACCCTCTCAATCGCCAACCTTTGATATGTGCCTGTGTCCCGGCATGAATGCGGTAGGTAACAAAAAGGCCGGCTGAAGCTGAACTCGTATCAACATCAACTTCTGCCTGAAGGTAACCTTGGTCAATCAATTCCTGCCTGATTGTTGCCGCTCCATCCAATACCATTTCTTCATCAACCGAATCGCCGGCTGCAAATCCAGACGGAACTACCAATCTATCTGGCATACCGACCACATCTGCGACTTGCCGCAGCCGGGCGTTTGCCGCGAGNACCACAACAAACAGAAAGAAAACGGGGTTCCGAATTACTGGCCCTGAAAAAGATACGGACGCCAGACCTCTGGCACTCTACCCATCATACTGATAGTAAATGTGAAGTAGTGAGGCTTTTTCGGCCTTCGGCGCAGCTTCATGTTCGTCTGAGCCAAAGTCCGGTTTCCCTTCTGTGTATTGCATTTCTTGCATGCGCACACCAGATTGTCCCAACTATCGGGCCCACCCAGTGCCTTGGGAATCACATGGTCGGTGGTCATATCCGGATACCGCCGTCCGCAGTATTGACATACGCTATGGTCCCGGCGCAGGATGTTGCGTTTTGTCAAAGGCACATCCTTTCTTTTCACATGGACATAATAATTCAACCTCAGGACGCTCGGTAACTGCATCGAAAAGCTCACCGAACGGGCCACCAGGTTATAGAGCTCCACCGGCTCTGCTTTGCGCAATAAAACAAGCACCACGGCCCGTTTTACCCTGCATACGGACAGCGGCTCATAATTCTGATTCAGAAGCAACACCCGGCGGTTGAGTATCTGCGCGTTTCACCCCCTAGTAAACAGCTCCTTATCAATCTTGCTGATATTATCGTTCACATACTTTATCATATCACGGGAGTAAGTAGCACAGGCCGGGTCGCTAGAAACCTTTTGATACCAGGATTTGGCCGTTTTATAATACGCTTTGGCTTGTTTCAATTTTGAGGTTGAAGTAGCTGTAATGTGCTTGCCCCGATTGGCATCCCCCCGGTACCGGTTGATATCACCCATGCCTACATATGCGCTGGCCATACCAGGCTGAAGCTTCAGGGCCTTGCGCAGTTCAGTCTCAGCCGCACTATACCTGGCTTGCTGAATCATGGCGTCGCCGATATCCACATAAACAGACGCCATGGTTGAATCCTGGCTCAATACCTCTCGGAACTTTTTGATTGCTGCCCGGTATTTACCCTGCCGGCTGAGAATCACCCCCTGAGCAATCAAAGCCTGTTTATTGGTCGGTTCAACAGCAAGCACGGAATCGAGCTGGACAAGTGCTTCCTTATACCGCTTCAATTCACCAAGAGAAGCGGCCAGCTTCTCACGGAGCTTATTAACATTCGGGTCGCTGTGGAACCGCTTCACCAATGGGAGCAGGGCATCAACCGCCTCCTGATACCGTTTCTGATTATACAGAAATTCCGCCCAGAGGCGCTGAACGCTCAAATCGTCCGGGAATCTTCTCAACGCATCCTTATAAACCGAGTCGGCCTTGGCAACCGCCCCCTGTTTCACAAAAATCTCGGCAATCCCGTTATACAAGTCAACCATGGTCGAATCCCGTGACAAACCTTCCTCATATACCCCGAGCGCATCCTCGTTTCTTCCCATGGTAAGAAACAGGTCTCCGAGTGCCTCATACCCTTTGGCCCTTTTAGGGTCAAGCTTCAGCGCCTTGCGATAAGATTCCTCGGCCTGACTGGCGTCCCGTCTCTTGCGCCAGATATTGCCGATAGCGATATAAGGCTCATAATAACTGGAATCAATCTCAAGCGCATGCTGGAAATTTTTCAGCGCCGCATCAAAGTTCTGCTGCTTATAGTAACCGGCTCCGATACAGTAGCTTTTCTCGGCCTCGTCACGCTTCTGTTTCGCCTCCTCGCCGCTCGGTTTGACGGTCTGCGAAGGGGCACAGCCCAGAATCAGGGCAATAACAAAAAAGGCCAAAACCGGCCAGATATTCTTTATCATCCAGTAAACTCCTTTCCGGTGTAAATTTGACACTACTCTAACAGTGGAGCCGACGGGATTTGAACCCGTGACCTCTTGACTGCCAGTCAAGCGCGCTCCCAACTGCGCCACGGCCCCAAAATATCAAGCGTAAGTGTTACCTAATTTTCCCCTACTGTCAAGATGTTTGTGCTGCAATTCTAAAACCGCGACTTTCGTGACCAAGCGTCTTCCGATACATGAGAAGGAAAAGAAAACGGCATCCGCTCTTTTTCGCTTAGTAGTAGTACCAGATGCTGCGGTAATCCTTCAGGTCTTCGCCCCGTGATTTGAGCCATTCAAGGTATTCCCAGATACCGACATCGGTATCGACATAAGTAGGCGCAAGAGAAATCCGCTTCTCCCAGGGATGGAACTCATACACCCTCCGGCCGTCAGGCAGAATCATTATCACTGAATGGTGCTGGGTCCCGCGCACATAATTCTTGCCCATTCCCGGCACATTGAATACCGCTTCGTCGGTCCGGACCAGACCGGGCATGAGTCGGGCTTCTTCTTTCTGCTCCTGGCGCAGCCGGGCGATTGGCACTCTGAAATCCACAGTTTCTTCCTTGCCCTTGGTGTTGAATGTGTAATACGGGTCAACCCCGATAAGCCGGAGCAGCCGACGCAAGGCAACCGCTTCGAAACGGCGGCTGTTCTCACGAGTGAACACCATCTGGTTATAGACCGCGATGCCCCGCTTGCGGAATTCCTGAACCGCATGCATGGTCTCTTCGGTTACTTCGTAAACGTGCTGGATATGGGTGACCAGACACATCTCGCGCTTTCCAGGCTCGTGGTACCTGGCGATGATGTCGGCCAGTTTCTTTGTAATGCGCTGCGGAACGGTGACGAAAACCCGGGAACCGATTCTGATTCTTTCTATGCGTCTGATTCGGGAAAGCTTGTCCAGGAGCCGGTCAATGAAATTGTTACCGGTCACCAAGGGGTCGCCGCCGGTCACCAGGACTTCGGTCAGGCCAGGATGGTCGCGGAACCAGGAAACTGCCGCATCTATCTGGTCGGCCGGAGCCATAGCATGAGGTGCCATCGGCTGTTCTATTTCCCAGTTGCGCTGGCAGTACACGCATATCTGCGCGCAGGTATTATAAGGCTTGAGAATGGCGATGCGGGGATAGCGTCTGGTGACCAAATCAATCGGCGAGGTGTCGTATTCCTGCATGAAATCGAGAGAATGGAGCCCCTTTCCCTTATTTTCCGCCATCATCTCGACATAAGTCATGGATGGTATCACTTGGGCGCGAATCGAATGGTCGTTCACCCGCCTTGGCTCAAAATCCATCAAAGATGCATAATAGGGGGTTACCCCGAACGGAATTCTGTGCTCATTGGCTAGCTTGATTGCCTGTTTTTCCTCCGGAGTCAGGCGGACGGCTTTGCCCAATGCTTCGGCATCTGTCATAACATTGCGCAGGTGCCACCGGTAATCGTTCCAGTCTGATTCGGCAGCACCGAAAGTAACCATTATCCTTTGCCGGTTTTCAGCCCTCCGCTTCATGACTTTCGGGTCAAGACCGGTCGGGTAGCGCCGGATATGCTCCTCAACATATTCGGAGAACCTGTCCAGCTTTCCGGACCTGACAATGGCCGCTTCGCGGCCCGAAAGCCGCTTGGGTGGAACGGCCTGCCATTCCGGGTACAATTTGCTCCTTCCCCGTATCGCGCGGAACAGGTGGCGGAATTCCTCCTTGAACCCTGGGGTAAGTTTCTCTTCGGGCACAAGACCATGGGCCGCATCAAACAGTTGTCTCAGGGCACTGAAACCGGTCTTTTCTTCGTTGCGGACCGAAATGATGCTTTTCATTACCTGGACACTGCTCAAAGTAGTGGCAAGCTCCAGGGCGTAGATGTTGAAGTTATGGTTGAGGAATTCCCGCTCCTGGCGGTTCAGGTAATCGAAAAGCCGCTTTCTGGCGACGCCGATTGTCGGCGATTCCCGCAAAACGGCACCGACTTCCGGGTTGGCCTGCCAGACCCGTTCGAACCTCGGCGTCATCTTATGGTTACCTCCTTTTTCAGCCATTCAGTCAAAACCGGCTGTCTCAGAAACTATCAACTCATAGTAAAACATATCCGGGCAGAATCAAGGATGGGCATTTGAAGTTCTCAGCCATCGTCATCACANATTCCTGCCCAATATCTAGTTTACAATACTGTAGACTAAAATCAACCCTGGTNCCCGGTTTCTGGCATATATCGCTAACAGATAGAAAATCTNGATATTTAGAGACTTAACTAGGGAAATGGTGCCTTAGAACCGATACCCAGGGGTCGTTCCCCAACCGGTTTGTTTGGTCGTTTACAAAACCCGATTTCAAGTCGCTTTTCCCAGGGTTATTAAACCCATTTGCCAAAACATCATTCAACCGGTTTGAATTCCTATTTGTTTCGTTGCTGCTCGAGCCATTTGTTTTCCCGTTTCATTGGCCGATTCATCTCATGCTTTACTAATCGCTTTGCTGCTTGTTCGACCTCCTGATTCACTTGCCGTCTGATGAGTCGTTTTTCCTGTTGCCTGCGAACCAGATTGCCAATGCGTTTTCCCGTTCCATGTTCGGAAAGACGCTACATCCGTCTACCTCAACTGGTTCAGTGCTTGCCGCGCCTTGGTATGGTTCGGGTCAAGTTCCAGCACATGTTTCCAACGGGAACGGGCAATTTCCTTATTGCCTTCGTAATAATCAACCAGACCAAGATGAAACAGTGCGATNGTGAAAACCGGATTTATTCTGAGNGCACGCTCGTAATATCTGCGCGCCNGTGCCAGGTCCTTTCGGGACAGTGCGATATTGCCAAGATTGTTCCATGCCTGAACCGAATACGGGTCGAGTTCAACCGCCTTCCCAAAATATCCCGAAGCCAAATCAAACCTGCCCATTCCTGCGTATATGTCTCCGGCCGTGCCATAAACCCCGGCGTTTTCCGGTGCAACCCGAACCGCGGCAAGTGCGGCCTGTTCAGCATTTCCCGGCTGTCCACTTTCCATCAGGATAGTTGCCTCAAGCATCAGCACATTCGCAGCCGAATCATAAACCAATGCCTGCCTGAGCTCAGCCAATGCCTCATTAGGTTTGCCCGTTTCATGCTCGGCCATCGCGACCGTCAGATGGTTCTGCGCCTGGTCTGCTTTCCTGCCGACACCGGCCAGGTTCAAATTGACCAGAATAAAAGAAATCACTAGAACAGCAATCGGCGCACGCAGCTTCTGTTTCTCAAGACGCCGAACCCTTGCAACGCCGTAAACCGCCATAATAATAAATAATGGCACCATTGGCATCCTGAATCTTGCGGTCACAAAGAACAGCACGAAAGAAAGCCCGTATGCACCAAGGAACAGATAAATCGGCACAAGCCTGCGCTTGATTCTTCTGGAAAGATAGAAACCCACCAGTGCCAAAGGAAACAACAACCCGAAAGGAAACTTGAGAAACCTCCAATTAAATATCAGTAAGTTCAGAAAAGAACAATGCTTGAAGAAGTAAATATCCCGATTATTTGAAACCTCATATCCGGAAACGAGAAGAAAGAGCTTGCGGGCAACAAGGCTCAGTGCCTTTGCCGGGTGCGCTCGCCAGAACTCAAGTCCCTGTTCCATCCAGTACCGGTCGATTTCGGCACCTTTCAGGGGTTTTCCTGCAGACCGCTCTGCAAACCTCTTGACATCATTGTATCCGCCCCACCAGCTTGCCCTAGTTCCAGGAAGGATTGCGGTCACACCGTCTGACTCAGGGTTGTTCCCGATATAGAAATTGGTCCCGCCTTGCCAGGCAATAACAACCGGCCGGCCACTGACAATATAGTTGCGCACTGTAACCGGAAGGATTATCAAAACTGCCGCACCGAGAAACCAACCCATCCGTCTCCAGGCAGACCGGCGATACTCCAGAAAAAACCCGACCGGGACCAGTACCAGGAAAGCCAGAACATTGGGTCTCGCTATTGCGGCCAGACCGAACACCAGACCAGGAATCCACCATTGCCGGTCAAGGTCATGGCTGCGGAACAGAAGAACCAAACCAAGCAGAATGAGAAATCCAAGAAGGCTTGGTATCAAAAGCTCACCATCGAAATAGATTACCAAAGGATAAAATGCCATCACCAACCCGGAAATCCGGGCCACATTTTCGCCGGTCCTGGTTTTAAGTTCCCTGCCATGGAAAAGTAAAATCTTCCGCGCCAGCAGATAAACCAAGCCACAATTAGCACTGCCGATAACAGCCTGAACAAACTTCACCCAGAAAAGATTTGTTCCCAGAACTTTATACAACAGACCCAGGAAATAAGGATAAAGCGGCGCCCTGAAAAACGCATCATCAATGAACCTGGTGCCGGCCGCGATTGATAATGCCCACTGGTGGTGATAAAGCGCATCCATCTGTGGTGCAAAGAAGAGCGGGTCATTTGCCCGGGCCTGAACCAAATATATCACCCGCACGATAAGTGCACAAATTGCCAGGATAAGAAACCAGACAGCGGTCTGATTTTCCTTGGACCGGTTACCAGTCATTCAACCAGTATCACCAAAAGAAGCACCGGGTCAAGTAGCTTGATTCTGTTCAATCGGACCCTATAATCTTGTGTGACAATTGCAGAAAACATCGCCAGGCTTGAGAAACGCATTCAAATCGCATGCGATAAAGCCGGTAGGAAGCGGTCTGATATTACCCTGGTAGCGGTTTCAAAAACCAAACCCGTAGCGATGATTCTGGAGGCAATTCGGGCCGGCATGACCGATATCGGTGAAAACCGTGTTCAGGAAGCAGCCAGGAAAAAGCCCCTGGTCCCGATGCCTGTGACATGGCACTTTATCGGTCATCTTCAAACAAATAAAGTAAAAAAGGCGCTTGATATCTTTTCGGTAATTCAAAGTGTCGATTCTGCACGGCTGGCGCTTGAAATCCAGCGCCGTAGCGAGCAAACCGACAAAAGGGTGAAAATCCTCGCCGAAGTAAACACTTCTGCTGAGCCAACCAAATTCGGGACAACGCCGGAAAAACTTACCGAACTAGTCAAGGAAATAATCGGACTTGACCGGTTGGAACTTATCGGTCTCATGACCATCGGTCCGGGCTGGGCAACACGCGACCCGGAGGCATCAAGGCCCTGCTTTCAAATGCTGGCCCGGCTGGCCGAACAGACCCGTCAGAAATTCGGCATCCCCTTACCAAATCTTTCAATGGGAATGAGCTCGGACTTCGAAATCGGAATCGAACAAGGTGCTACTATTATCAGGGTCGGCACCGCTATCTTTGGTCCCCGCTAGTCAAATTGGACCAGGACCGGTTCAGCCTATTGGTTCAGGAAGCAATCAAAGCAATCCCTGATTATTTCAGAAAGAAATTCGCCAACCTGTCAATAGAAGTGAAACCGATTGCGTCTGCTGACATCGCAAAAAGATTGAACGGGAATCCAATGGGCCTTCTGGGTGTTTACCAGGGCATCCCTTATCAGAAACGCGGTCCCTGGTATGGAAATGTCATGCCCGACCGCATTGTTATCTTTCAGCATCCGATTGAGCGCCAGTGCCGAAACGACGAAGAAATCAAAACCTTGGCGCGCAAAGTCGTTATTCACGAAGTCGGCCACTACTTCGGACTGTCCGACCCCGAACTCTATCGGCTTCAGGCAGAAGCCGACCGCAATGCCCAATCCGGCCAGGAAACCAGCTAACCGGTTAGCCTAAAGAAAACGGGGCGGTTTTCCCGCCCCGTTTGTAACTATCGTAACTCTAGTGTTCCAGTATCAGTTTACGTGTTGCCGCTCCATTCGGGGTCTCCAGACGCACAAGGTATATCCCGGCAGGAAATGAACGCGCATCCAGTGTAACTGTCCCTGCAATCCCGTTCTTAGAACTGAACACATTCCGCGCCAATCGGCCCGTGGCATCATAAAGATTTACATTCACATGCTCGCGTTTCGGCACCTGCCACTTGATAGTGACAATCCCTGAAACAGGATTCGGATAATTGGTAATCCGCAGGGTAGGCTCGCTTACCTGAAACCAGCCTTCGGCAATACCGACATTGCCCTGAACCGATGCCGAAGTGAAATACTCACCCATGGTCCAGGGCACCCAGGAACCTGGAGCACCCTGGAAGCTCTTGCCGTCACTCGTATCATCTCCGCAAGACGATGGGTGTCCGCTCGCAGAAATCGGGTCAACAGATATATAAAACTCACCAGAATCAAATACCAGCATCGAGTCGAAATCAACTGCTACAACTGGACCAGGGGTCCCAGGATTGGCTTCGATAGTATCAGACTGGTAAAGCAATGTCTGTCCGTCGCCGGCATAAACCTTGAACAGAAAACTGGAATCAGGCCACGGATATTGCGGATGCCAGTAAAACTGGTGCCGCGTCCTGGAAAGCCCAACCGGATATGGGATACTGAAATCGGCCGGGTTGAACTTGACAGCCCGCTCAGGCCCGCCCCAGGTCAGCCAGTTCATCGCATTGAAATTGGCATACTCAATCCACTTGGCAACGCTCAGGTCGTAAAGGATAGTATCATCTGCCGGCCACTGCTCGTCCGCTGCTTCGGTCCAGACCTGAATCTGATAGTTACCCGAAGTGTTCGGAATCCGCCAGGCCGGAGAGAAATTCATCTGCTGTCGCTGGCCCTGGGGCAAAGTTGCCGAAGTCAACATCGTATCGTCATAAGTATAGCTCTGCGGCCCGGTGATATGCAGCCGGACCGGAGTGCCGGCAGGTAAATCAGCCGTGCCCAGGTTCTTTATCATCGCCCGAACATAGAAATTGATATTTGGCACGGTGTCCTGAGGCATGTTGGAAGCGAAATAAAGAGCCGATGCGTTATGCTCTTGAGGGGTCCAATCAACCACCGCACGAATCAGCCAGTCCCCGCGTCTGGCATCCTCGGCAAAACCATCGGTCCCGGAGTAAGTCCACATGCGATGGGATGGCGCATTGTTGAACGCATCGATTGACTTGCCCGGGCACATCGGGTAGGAATCAACCTGAACATAGAAAATATAGTAGTTGCTGCCGATTACCGCTTCGTCGATAGGTATCCAGTTCCACTGACCCCTGACGATCGTTAATGTCTCCGATGCCCAGATTTCACTACCGGGCGAACCATTAGGTCCATCATCCGCAAACACCTTGACCATGGCGGTAGTTCCGCCGGGAACAGGCCAACCTGAGTAAAAGTGCATCAAAGCACCAGCCAGAGTAATATTATCGCTCGGACTGATGAACTTGACGCCCCAACCGTTACCACCCTGATTCCAGGCCCAGGCGTTTCCCGGCATATTGTCGTCATACTTGAATGTATCCATTGCTGGATTAAATACCTCTGGAGCGTTCGGGAATATCCCGGGCTCGGGATTGGTAATCGTATAATGGTGAAATGGACTGGACCCAATCCACCTTTCGGTGCCGGCAAAGGTCAGACCAATACCGACAATCAGACATAGAACAGCTATCTTACGCATTACTACTCCTCCTTATATCTTATCACTAATCTTTTTTGCCCAAAGCCGCTGTTTTCAACCAACAACATCTACCTGCACGACTCGGGCAAAGAATAATAACCAAATAACCTGACTTGGTCAAGCTCAAACTTGCCCCGGCTTTTCCATCCTTGACTTTCGTATTCCTTTCCCTATCTGTTAGCAGGGAATGTCTTTCTTTTTAAGTCTGCTCGCGGCCAAAGGTCTTGGGGCCCTGATTAGCAGTCTACTCCTCCTGACCCAAAACACGCCGGGTTTCTCTTCCCCATCACTCCTGGTTCAAAACGATACGCTTTACCTGGAAACCACGCTCCGGCATGGATTCGACAAGCACTTGGACCAACTGCTCGAATCAGGCTCTCTGATAGCCATCGGATACACGGTAACAATCTTCAGCCGCGACGACAATGGCCAAATCTCTACTGTTTCCCTTGCCTTTTTCCACTCTGCACTCTACGACCCGGTAACCAAGAGCTACACTGTTTACCGTTCTGAACTAGCTGGCCAACCAGATTCAACTATAACCGCAGACAAACTCAGTCAAGCGAAAAGGCTCCTGGCGGATATATCTGCACCCCTTGTTCCAGCCTCAATCCTGCCCAAAGGTCAACAGTTCTCATGCCGCATCGAAGCGGCCCTTAACACCATTGGCCTGGAGGCAATGGACGGCAAGGAACTTGACCTCAATGTATTCTGGAACTACCGCTATCCAAAAGCGGTAACTCCATGGAAAACCGCAATAAAACCATGACCCTACGCCAACGCCTCATCATTACGGTTACGATAGTTTCGCTGGTATCGGCTGCAACCTTTTCGGTCTCGCTTCTGTTTCTGACCCGTTCTGCGCTGAGCAGTTGGGAAAACCGTGCGGTTGAACGAACTATTGAAATCGGTGTGGCCTCGGCCAGAAACCCGGCCGAATGGGACCAGGCGANGCAAGGCTTCCGTGCTTACAATCAGCTTAAGGCAATAAAAGGACTGANCGAACAGCGGGTCGTTATTGCCGGTATCTTATTCGGCTTGGTCGTCTTCGCTCTATCGCTCGGCATAAGCTCAATCGTGCTGATGCGCGTCACCCGGCCGCTCAAGGAACTGACCGATGCAATCAACCAGGCCGGCCGTGGTAACCTGATAGTCAAAGTAAATGTCAAACCGCGCAGCGAAATCGGTGCGGTCGCGACCGCTTTCAACACGATGACCGAACGGCTTGCAGCCTGGCGGGATGTAGCCCGTATCCTCGGCCACGAACTGCGCAACCCGCTCACGCCGATCCGGCTGTCAGTTGAAAGGCTGCAACTGAAATATGAAGAGCAGAGCCCTGACCTGCCCAAGGTAATCAAAAGCAGCACCAGAACGATACTTCAAGAAATCGAAGCATTGGACCGAATCGTCCGGGAATTCTCAGAATTTGCCCGTCTTCCCGCAGCCCAGCCGAAAACCATCAAACTCAACCGGTTGATCGCCGACATCGTTGCCCAGTATGCTGTTTCATCACCTGATATCCAGTTCGAAACAGAACTTGACCCTGGCACCGAAGAATGGAAACTCGACCCAGGCCTGATGAGGCGCGTATTCATCAACATCATTAAGAACAGCACCGAGGTCCTGAATGAAACCAAATCCCAAAAGGGGGAAATCACGATAACCACCCACCTGACCAAGCAAGGGTGCAATATCGCATTTCATGACAACGGCCCGGGCATCCCCCAAGAAATCCGCACCAAGGTATTCGACCCTCAAAAGGGTGCTTCTGACCGTTTCCAGGGCAGTCGANCGCCGCAACCTGACCTTGGACCAAAATGCACACCGGGCCGCTGAAGAAGAACTACATCGCATAATCGGCGATTCAGAAAAAACCAGAACAATCCTGGAGCAGATAAAACAAGTGGCCCCTACCAGCGCACGAGTGCTTATCACCGGTGAAACCGGTACTGGCAAAGAACTTGTAGCCTACTGGCTTCATCATCTATCAGCCCGTCATGACCGGCCGTTCATAAAAATCAACTGCGCTGCCATCCCCAAAGAGTTGCTTGAGAGTGAACTGTTTGGTCATGAAAAGGGTGCGTTCACCGGTGCGCTCAATTCCAGGCCGGGCAGATTCGAACTGGCGGATACCGGAACAGTCCTGCTGGATGAAATCGGGGATATGGACCCGCGCCTCCAGGCGAAATTACTTCGGGTTTTGGAAACCGGTGAATTCGAGCGAGTCGGCTCAAACCACCCTTTGAAAGTAGATATCAGAATCATTTCTGCAACAAACAAAAACCTGGCCGAAGAAATCGAAAAACACAACTTCCGCGAAGACCTTTACCACCGCCTGAATGTGTTTAACATCCACATTCCGGCCCTGAGAGAAAGACCCGAAGATATCCCGGTGCTGGCTAGATACTTCCTTGATACCTACTGCCGTCAAAATGGTGTTTCTTCAAAGCGATTTGCCTCGGACGCACTCGATTATTTGAGCGGGCAAAACTTCCCGGGCAATATTAGAGAACTGAAGAACCTGATTGAGCGGGCCGCAATCGTAACTCCAGGGGACGAAATCCCGGTCTCTGCACTAACGCCAAATCCTACCCCGGCCTTTACCTCTGAGAACCAATTATTCACCCGCACCCGGCCTTTAAGCCAGGCCCGCAACGAACTGGAAAAGGTATTCTTAGAACAGCAATTGGCCCGGTTCGCATGGAATATAACAAAAACCGCGGTAGAACTCAATATAGAAAGAAGCAACCTTTCCCGTCGGCTTAAACAACTTGGAATCCAGAAACCCGACCCTTATGCCTGAATCCGTTGCAGAAGCGACACACCTTGTGGCCACTCAGCCACACATTCCAGGCCGTCCGATATGCAGACACTATCACAATAAGCTCTTCCACCTGTTAAGCTTATGCCAAGTGCACCAGAATCCGGCAGATACCATATGGGCATCCTGTTCAACCTCATCGTCGGGACTTGGCACATCCATTGCAGCACTAATCGGAAAGGAGAAATCATGAAAAGAATCACAATGCTTGGCCTGGCAACGGTTGCCGCAATTCTGTCTTTGGACCAGCTCGGCTGCGACAACATCTTCAAACCCGATACAAAAGCAGTGGCAGACAACGCCTTGGCTACCCTGAGAACCCTGCGTGGAACTGCCACGGGCTGCTACGAACCCGGAGGCGGTGACTCCTTTGGCACCGATGGTATTGACTCCAGCTATGTCGACGAAATCGAACGCGGTGTCAGGACAATCGGCTGGCTGTTCTATGACGACCGGGGGACACCGTTTGATTCGACCGACGATGTGGTGTCATTCTGCGGTCAGAAGGAATATCTCGACTGGAATGTAACCCACAATGTCTGGCTTAAGGTTCATATCTGGCAGAACGACCGGGCCACTGAAATGGCGGACAAAAACATTACTAACGGCGATTCCACCTGTTTTAATCTGGGACCTGTCAACCGTCCGGGTGGAATCCAGACCGGCCCGGCATTCTGGACCGACGGAAACGAATCGCTCGATATGGTCATGGGGATTCACCACAATGAAACCCCGGATAACTGGGAAGACAATTATACTTTCATCCAGTTCCTGCTCTCCGACCCCAACGACTCAGATACCCGGTTCTTTGTCCATTCCGACTTCAGACCCGACCATTCAGGTTCGGGCGAAATCCGGGAGCAGGACGAGAACGGCACACTTGTGGCCACTTTCGCCTGGGACAATTTCGGCCGCGGTTCCCTCGTGGTCGGCTGCGACATATATCCATTCAAGTGGGACTGAGAAAATAAGGAGTAATATGAACAGACTTCTGCTCTTGTTTCTTTTCCTATTCAGTGTGATGCCGGGCCAAACGATAGCAGGCAGCAAAGTAAAATCCCAACCTCAGTTTCCGGTTCGTGTATCAACGGATTCGGTCGAGCATATTCCGTTTTTTCGACCCAAAATCGTAGTCCATAAAGAAATAATCCTACCCAAAGACCCGTTTCTTGCTGGCGCACTTTCTCTTACCCTTCCTGGAACCGGCCAAGCCTATTGTGGTAAATGGCTCAAAGGTATCGGCTTCCTCGCCGGCTCTTTTCTGAGCTACAGCCTTGCCAGCACCATCGGGAAAAACGAAGAACTGAAACCCGGCATCAGAAACCTGACTTCTGGAAGTCTATTCCTGCTCGGCGTAGCTGTTCATAGCTGGTCTGTCATTGACGGAATCAACACCGCTAACAGCCATAACCGGCAATTACTGGGAACGCCCTAAGAGTTAGAACAGGAAGGTCTATCTGAAAAGGATCGGGTTGAGCTCTACCGCCTTCTCGATAACCTCAGCCGCCCGTTCCTTTTCACCCAGGTCACGGTAAACAATACCCATATTGTGCCAAGCCCCGGCATGTTTGGGATTTACATGCACTGCCGCTTGGTAAGCCTCCAGAGCTAGCCTCAGCTCGCCTTTCGCATAATAGGCCTGACCAAGATTGTAATATGCGCCGGCAAATCTGGGATTGTGTTGCACTGCCTTCTGGTATGCATCAATTCCCTTATCGTATTCCTTGCGCTCAAGGTGCAGATTACCCAGATTGTAATAAGCTTCAACATAGTCTGGACGTATCCGGATTGCCTCCCGATATGCCCCGTGTGCCCGTTCCGGCTCGCCGTTTTTGGCCAATGCCAAACCCAGATTATTAAATGCCTCGGCAAATCCGGCACGGCGGCTGATCGCTTTCTTATAGCTTTTGATAGCCTCTGGCCATCGACTCAGCATCGCATAAGCATTTCCCTTAACCAAGTGAACACTGGCCAACTTAGAATCCAGACGAAGTGCCTGGTCACAGAGTTCGATTGCTTTTCTTGCCTGACCCTGACCCAGAATGCACTGTCCGAGGACCCCGTAGACTTCTGCTGACTCCGACCCCATCCCGAGAACCCATCTGGCGACCCTCGAGCCATTGGCATACGAACGCGCAGCCGAATAACCTTGAGCCATACGCAAATATCCTTTAGCGATAATATCAAGAATCCCGACTTTCCTTACCCGGCCCAGAGGAACTGTGCCGTGACGGTCAACCGGGTCCCAGTATTCTATCCCCTTACGCGAAACACAAATTCTCAGATAGAAATGCCCTTTCCAAACAAGATAGCTGACAGGAAATGACATCTTACCAACCATAATAGAATCAAGAACAGCCAACCCTGTTGCATCGCCGATTCCGTCCTTGGTAAGCCCAAGGTAACCATCGACTACTTGGGTCAAAGGCAGAAAACGCCCGACTCTGTTCTGTCGCATCTGCCAAAGTTGGTTGCGCATCGCATGCAAGAGCTTGATTCTTTCTTCATAAGTAAGCCCGCTGATGCCATTCTCCGCATCATCAAGCATATCGGCTATCAAGTGATGCTGGACAATGCTGTCAAACAGGCGTTGCAGACGGATACCGTATTTTACAAGGTCGGCGACAGACCGAATACCAGCCATCAAAAGGAACCCGTAACCAAGCCCAGTGGCCTGTCCAAAAACCCCGATAATATCAGTAATACCCTTGACATACCTCTCCGGACTGCTGGTCATATAGCCGGGTTCAAGGTGGGCACACGCTGCTATCTCTGCGAAACGCCGGCCCTCCTCACTCGGCAGAATTCCAACTGCGCGCTGGAACAACAATTCTTCTTCATCCTCGTCCAACTCAACTTCACCGGCACGAGCAAGTACCAGCGTTGCTTCGGCATGTGCCCGGTTAACCTCAACTTGCCGCTTCAGTGGTTCCAGACCGGCAAATTCCTCACGGGTATACCTGACTAACATACCCCCTGACCCTTCCAAAGGAAATTCCCAACCTTGCAGCGCCGACAAATGGGTAGCAGGAAGTGCGGCCGGATAACCCTGGGCGTTCCTTATAAGTTCGGCATCCAACCGCCGTATTGCCAGCCCCATCTTTATCGCCAAAGAAGCCACATTAACTCCGGATAATGTTCAACAGGAAAACTTTCATACTCATAGCACAAAAACCCTTCAGAAAATATCGCTTAAACAAACTCACAACTCTTTATAATTATCCAGCAAATCAAACCAATGTCAACATTTCCCAAACGGCCCCGGCGAATACCATTCCCTTGACATCGGCGTTCAGTCGAATATCTTTCGCTATGGTGCTGTTGAAGCTCGTGCTCTTCTTGACCATATCTGCTGGTTGCAACTCGGATTCCCTCTGGTGCAACCTCAGGTCACGCTATCTCGGGCTGAAATCACTCTCAGGGGATTTCGCTGAAACGGTATGCTCAGAAACCGAAGAAACCTGCCAGGCCTTTTCCGGCAAGTTCTTCATTGTGCTGCCCGACCACTATCGTCTGGAGGTAACATCGCCCCAGCACCAACTCATCGTATGTGAAGATTCGGTTCTCTGGTTCTACTTTGAACAAGAAAAAAAGGCTGTCCGCCAGGTAGAACCTCACTCTGTCCCTTTGCTGGCTTTTCTGGACCCGCTACTCGATACCACAGCAACCGCCGTCATCGTCAGCGACACAACCAGAAACCTCATGCTTAAAGTGGTAACTCCTGATTCACTGATGTCGCTTTCCGATTTCGTGATGGAATTGGATACGGCCACAACGAAAATCACCGCATTCTCATTCACCGATGCCTGGGGTAACGAATATCACTTCCAATTATCACATCAGAAATGGAACCCGGACCTGTCCTGGAAGATATTCCACTTTACCCCGCCCCCTGGCACCGATATCAACTGAATCAAATGCCAGTAAACGACGTCGGCACTTGCTTTGCCTGTGGCAAGCATAACAAGCACGGCATGCATCTTGATATCAGAAAAACAAAAAAAGGCGTCGAGCTCGACTTCGTTGCCCCGGAACGGTTCGAGGGTTGGCGCGGTGTCATCCATGGCGGCATAGTTGCAACCATTCTGGACGAATTGATTGCCTGGGCTTGCACTGTCCGGGGTTATGATGCAGTAACCGGTGAACTGAATATCAGGTTCCGCCAGGCGCTGAAAGTCGGCCAGAAGGTTCACGGTATTGGAAGAATTACCGAGGAACACGGTTGCCTGCTCCGCGGCGAAAGTGAACTTGTTGATGCATCCGGAAAGGTAATTGCCCAAGCCTTGGGAAAAATGATGAAGGCATAGCCATTGGGAAAACCTCCCACAACTGCGGTAATCGCGCTTGGCTGCCCAAAAAACATTGTCGATTCCGAACACCTCCTCGCATCAATGGGTATGGCCGGTTACCGGCTCACAAATGATGCGGGCTCAGCCGATGTCGCCATAGTCACCACCTGCGCATTTCTCAATTCTGCAGTCGCCGAATCCGAACGAATCATCCGTCAGCTTCTGGCAATCAAACGCCGCAGGCCCGGGATGAAACTCGTTGTTGCCGGTTGCCTGGTTCAGCGTTTCAGGACGCACATAAGGCAGAGGCTTGCAGGTGTCGACCTCTTTGTCGGACTCGATGCATTCATTGATATTCCGAAATTACTCAAGAACGGTGAAACCTTCACNGCATCGTTTCCGCCTTCCCGCATACTCACCAGCCGCAACCCGCGATTGCTTTCAACCCCAAAGCATTATGCTTATCTCAAAATCGCTGATGGTTGCAACAACCACTGCACATATTGTTTGATTCCCGGCATCCGAGGCAGTCTTCGTTCCCGGCCGGTCCCTGATATCATCCGGGAAGCCGAAGACCTGGCACGGGCAGGGGTAAAAGAGATCATACTCATAGCTCAGGATACCACTGCATATGGCCTGGATATCTACTGCCGGCCCGCACTGTCCAGACTGCTGAGAAAATTAAGCAATATCAATGGCATCCACTGGCTGCGGCTGATGTATACCCACCCGGCCCATATCACNGACGAACTCATCGATGAATTCTCTTCNAATCCGAAGCTCTGCCGATATATTGACCTGCCAATCCAGCATATCTCAAACCGAATACTCAGAAGAATGAACCGTCATTATCGCCGGGACGATGTCGAGCNCCTGCTTGCCCGTCTCCGCTCGATACCCGACATGAGAATCCGGACCACGCTGATTACCGGTTTCCCGGCCGAGACCCGGAAGGAATTCAATGAGCTGCTGGAATTTATCAAAACCAGCCGCTTTGACAGACTCGGTGCTTATGCCTATTCTGCCGAACCCGGCACCATTGCCAGCCAGATGCGAAATCAGATTCCAGAACCGGTAAAACAGGAAAGGTTGAAAGAACTGATGCAGGTTCAGGCACGCATATCCCGGCGCAACCTTCAGCACCTCCGCGGCCGGAAACTCACGGTCCTCATGGACGCTGCCGACACCGGTCGCACCGAATGGGATGCACCGGAGATTGACGGTGTAGTGAACCTGCCTGAAACTGCAAAAACCGGAACCTATATCACTGCGCTGGTTACCAACACTCGCACCCACGACATCGTCGGCCGACCGGTCCGGGCAAGAAACTAACCCCGATGATTTCGCCTCACAGCAGCCGACAAAATCCGGTAGGCTTGTTCCAGCTTTCGGGTATAGAGCTTGCGCTTGTCATAAAGCCGACGCAGTCTTCGAGCCCGGCGCTTGCGCAATGCGTAATGAGCGATTATCGGCAGCGCAACCGTCGTATCCAGATAACAGACAACCGCATCTGATAATGCTGTCGGGTTAACCTTTCCCCACGAAACCGCTTCATGAGGTGTTGCGCCCGAAAGCCCGCCGGTATCAGGTCGGGCATCGGTTACCTGCATAAAATAGTCGAATCCGGCCCCTTTCAGCTTGAGAATCTGTTGAATCTGGGGCTCGGTCTGAAGCATAAAATTCTTCGGACTGCCGCCGCCCAGAAGTATTGCCGCAGCCTTTTTCCCTTCCTGCTTTGTCTGCCACACAATCGCCGCAGATTCATTTACATCAATGGCTGTATCCACAACCAGCTCGCTTCCCAGCATCACCGACTCTACCCAGTTAAGGGCAAGGGATGAATCCCCTGGTGCGCTCACATAAATGGGCATCCTGGCCCGATACGCCGCGGCAAGCACCGATACCCCGTGCTTTCTGTTTTTCCTTTCTGCCTGGTCGGCGATTTTCCCGAGATAATAATGGAGCTCGGCGGTTCCCATCCTTTTCTGAAACTCGGGCCTCATGAATATCTCTTTCAATCGGACATCGGTCGGCATAAGGCAATCGGTCAAGCTGAGCAGCACATCATAAATCCGCACCACATCCTGCTTGTGCAACTCGACATCATCTGCCAGATGCGACCCCATATAAAGCGGGTAATCGAAAGCGAAATGGAGGTCGTGATACAAATTCGCACCGGTAGTGACCATCCAGTCAACAAAACCCGCTTCTATAAGTGGAACGAACACTGAAGGTCCGAGTCCGGCCGGAGTGAGTGCACCGGCAAAGCTCAATCCGACAACAACATCGGGCCTGAGAATCTTCTCAACATAAAGCGAACATGCCTCACGCAGCCTGGCGCTGTTATATGCAAGAAATGTATTATCCACAAGGTCCTCAACCGATTCCTTCCCGGAAACAGGCGGTGGCAGAATCCGCGTGCAACCCTTCAGCAGTTTTGAGGACTTCCGGCCTCGATCGGTCCTTGCTATCCTGCGAATCATTTTCCTGGGTTTCTTCATGACCTGATATTTCCCCGAATCTATCCTAAAGTCAAGCAAAACCGACAAAATTGTCGGGTTGACAAGGTTTCATAACCCTTTACAATGCAGTTGTGTCTCAGCTCAGTGTCGGGGTTCTGGTATCAGGTCGTGGGACCAATTTCGAGGCATTGGTGCGGACAATCAAAAGAGAGGCAATTGACGCCCAGGTAAAAATAGTTATCAGCAATATCCCTGATGCGCTGGCGCTGAAGCGTGCAGAAATCCTCAACATTCCATCGCTGGTCATTTCTCACCGGGACTTCAAATCACGCGCATCGTTTGAACAGACCATGATTCGTGAATTAACCAGATACGATGTCAGGCTTGTCTGTCTGGCCGGATTCATGCGTATCCTCTCACCGGTTTTCCACAAACATTACCAGAACCAGATAATGAATATTCACCCTTCGCTCCTTCCCGCTTTTGCAGGATTGCAAGGCATACAGGTTCATCGTGCCGTTATCGAGTCCGGCGTCAAAATCACCGGTTGCACGGTTCATTTTGTAACCGAAAATGTAGATGCCGGCCCGATAATCATCCAGCGCGCTATCCCGGTGAGGGAAAACGACACACCAGAGTCCCTTGCGGTCAGGGTCCTCCTGGAAGAACATCAGGCATACCCGGAAGCGGTCCGGCTCTTCTCTGAAAACAGACTGAAAATAGAAGGTCGGCACGTCCGAATCCTCGACATATGAATCCACCTGTCCGGGTTGCGGTTATCGGTTGCGGTGCCCATGCGCAGGTAGCGCATATCCCGGCCCTGAAGCAAAACCGGCTTGTAAATCTGGTTGCGCTTTGTGACACCGATGTCCGCAAAGTAAACCACCTCTGCACCCTGCATGGAATACCCCGCCACTATGTTGACTTCGATGACCTCAAGATGGACGAAGATATCGATGCGGTAGTCATCGCCACCCCCAATCACCTCCATGCACCAATGGCGGTTGCGGCAATGGAATACGGCAAGGATGTCCTCTGTGAAATGCCTTTGGGACTGAACGCTGAAGAAGCACGGCTGATGGTAGAGACCGCTCAGCGTGAAGGCCGGAAATTCATGCCCTGCCTGAATACCCGCCTCCGGCCCGATGTCCAGACCATCGGGAAATTCATAAACGAAGGCGAACTGGGTCAACTCTACTACTGTAAAACCGGCTGGCTGCGAAGTCGCAGCTCCTGGTCACTTGAAGGCTGGCGCGGACAAAGACTCAGGTCAGGCGGCGGCGCTTTCCTCGGCCTTGGAACCGCCTTGCTTGATTTCTCACTCTGGCTCTTATCACCCGGCCGGCCGGTATCGATTACCGGTGTTGCCCACCAACGCACACCAAAAGCCGATGTGGAAGATACCGCATTTGCTATGATAAGATTCGACTCCGATGTCCTCCTTACAGTCGAGGTCGGCTGGAGCATGCTCATGGAAAGGGAATTTACCTATTTCAATGCATTCGGTACCAACGGTGCTGCACTACTGAACCCCGTTCAAATCAACAAAGAGATGCACGGGCATCTGGTGAATGTCACCCCTCAGATTTCCACAAAAGGCATTCAGCGTGCCTCTTTCCAGACGCTTATCGACCTCTGGATAAGTTCATTGCTCAAAGACTCTCAATCCCCGGTGCTGGCCATTGATGCACTTCTTATCAATCGGCTCGCCGACGCCTTCTACCGCTCCAGCTCATCCCACTGCGAGGTCTCGCTCCCAGGCGAGCCGGAGTAAACCAGAAATCCGAATCCCAAAATCCACTGCCACAAGCTATAAGGTTCTTGTTACCGCAGGTGCTGCGCTCACACTCGGTCTGGCGTCTGCTCCATTACCCTTCCGCTTCTTATCATTCATAGCCCTGGTTCCCCTTTTCTGGGTTATCGAGCATTCCTCGGCAAAACAGGCCTTCTGGTTAGGCTGGCTTTTCGGCGGACTCTCTGCATGTTTTCACCTCTGGTGGATATGGTTTCTCGTTGTGCCGGTTCAGCCCATAACCCGCGTGTTACTCTCTATCGGAGTAATCCTGCTCTTCGGATATCTCGGCCTTTACATCGGTGTTATCGCCCTCATCTGTCGCCACTTCGGCCTCTGGACCGCGCCTTTGGTATGGGCCCTGTCTGAATTCATCAAAACCAAAGGTGAATTAGGTTTCCCATGGGACCTTTTGGGATGCAGCATAACCCCGTATGTCCATTTGGTCCAACCGGCCGCATTGGGCGGAATCTATCTCATTTCCGCCTGGCTCGTCCTCGTCAACCTGCTTCTATATCATCTTTTGTTTTCCAGACGGCGTTTGGCATACGGTGCCGCGCTCGTTGCAGCATTTGCAGCACCACTGGCTTTCTCACAGATACATATCCGGCCCGGTAAGCCCTGGTTCAAGGTTGCCATTATCCAGCCGAATGTCTCGCCTCTGGACAAAGGCGACTGGAATTCACGGGAAAAGATTCAGGCCGACCTCATGAAGCTCACCCGCAAAGCAGCCGCTTCAAAACCCGACCTTATCGTCTATCCTGAAACGGCAACGCTCGTGGATGTCACCCGGTCTACTACTATCGGCACCGCTATTCGCAGCCTCGTTGATTCACTCGGAATCGAAACAGTAACCGGCACGCCATTGCACGATATCCCTCGCCATGCCTGGTTCAACGGTGCGGTCCTCTTAAAACCGAATCAGGACTCGGTGCGCCAGCGATATTACAAAATACACTTGGTCCCGTTCTCAGAGAAAATCCCCTTCTCCGATGAAATTCCGCTCCTGCGCCGCATCATCGGCACTCGGGACATGGGCAACTGGGACCGGGGTCACGAATACACCGTATTTCACTGGGCAAAAGGCACCTTCTCCTGCCTCATATGCTTTGAAGCGATTTTCCCTGACCTCACGCGCGAGTTCACCCGCCGGGGCTCAGAACTCCTGGTAGTTGTCACGAATGACGGCTGGTTCGGAAAACTGTCCGGTTCTTATCAACATGCCGAACTAGCTGCAATGCGCACGGTCGAGAACGGTGTGCCCCTAGTGCGTAGTGCAAACAACGGCATATCATTCATCGCCGACCCATATGGCCGCATCCTCAAAAAGACCCGACTGTTCGAACCGGGAATCCTCGAAGGAACCGTGCCCAGACCGGTAAAACCAACGCCCTATCGCCGCTATGGCGACTGGTTCATTATCGTCTGCCTNGCCGGAATCATCGCCGCTGNCGTCGGCAAGCTCAGCCGGTTCTGGAAGCAAACATGATTCCCCAATATTCAGTTTACAATACTGTAAACTAAAATCAACCCTGGCACCCGGTTTCCGGCATATGTCGCCAATAGGCGGAAAACACTGGTATTTAGAGACTTAACTAGGAAAACGGTGCCTTAGAACCGATACCCAGGGGTCGTTCCCCAAATGGTTTGTCTAATCGTTTATAAAACCATTTCCCAAGACATTTTTACCAGAGTTATTAAAGCCATTATCCGAAACATCATTCAACCAGTCTTAACTGTTGTTTGTTTCGTTGCTGCTCAAACTATTTGTTTCCCGGTTTCATTGCCCGTTACATCTCCTGTTGCTTCTGCCGTTTCATCTCTGGTTTTATTGGTTGCTTTACAGCCGGTTTATTCTCCTACTTCACTTGCCGTCTGACAACCTGCTTTTCCCCTTATCTGCGAACCAGATTGCCAATGCGCTTTTCCGGTTGTTTGTTCAGAAGTCTGTTTGTGCGACCGGAACGAAGAAGTCCCTTTTCTACGACAGAAGGCGGTGAAGCGAATACAGCTTGACAAGCGGCCAGGTTCCGCTATCGTTTTTCATGATTAGGAGCAAACAACGGCGCTCTGAAAGGAGTTGAAAAATGGCGGTAATCACAAAGCAGATTAAGCTGATAGGTTCAAAAGGCAGTAAGGAGTCGGAAGCAATCTTTGACAGCGGGGCAACATATTCCTGCATTCAACCAGAACTGGCAGAAAAACTTGGCATGATTGAACCGCTTCCTGAAAGAATGGAATTCGGCACCGCCAAACAAGGTGAGTCTTTGACCGCGAAGCACGCGGTGAGGCTGAATTTCTATCTAAATGGCTACCGCTTTTCTGATGAGTTTATGCTCATTCCAGGACTTTCAGAAGAAGTAATAATCGGTGCAAAAACCCTTCAGGCCTGGCGAATGAAGCTCGATTTCGAGAACGATGAAGTGATTATTGACCCGAAGGTCACAAAGCTGAGGCTATTGCCCGTTCCTTTGACAATGAACCGGATTCTGCCATCCACGACCTGAAGCGGAAAGCGGTATGCAGTGAGCGGAATGCGGCTATCCCCCGCCAAGAAGATTGACAAACAACCCGACCAGACGAAGTCGAATGGGTAGGATTGGTGATGCGGTCCTGTAACCCCCTGCCGCTTTGGTCTGGGATGCGGCTCGTACTGTCAACTACGTTGTGCGTTGCGGCTACAGGATGCTACTCCACGCACATTGCGCGCCACTCAGCCGAGGCAATCATTTGGACCCCCAGAACCGTTTACGGACGTGCAGTCCTCAAGAAGCTCCATGACGACTTTGTCCAATTGATACAAGACATCCAGGCTTCGCCAGAACTCCGGGGCCGAGTCATGCTGAAGAGAAACGGACTCATGGTGGGCAACCGGCCCGAAAGCAAACCGGATGCGAACTACATCGGGCTTTATCTTACCTATCCGGTAACCTACAACACATTACAGACGAGTTACCTGTTTCGCGCGGCAAGTTCCTATTCGCAGACGCTGTTTCCACTATCGAAAATCATCTGTAGGCACCCGGCGCTCTTCGAGGACAAACGAATTGTAGGAGTCTGCATCAGGCTGGAATGGAAGGCGACCAATTTCGTATCGGACAAGTATAGACTCTCGGCGAAAACGGAAGTCATGAATGCCTGGATTCCCAGAGAAGCCTTGGAGGATTTCGCTACGACGAGAATATCCATCCAGGAACTCGGAAGACGGTCAGTCTTTACCTCCAGCTTGGGCAGAACAGAACTGGATTTCATGGAGACTGTTCCATGACGCCGAATACAAACGACAAACAGTGACGCTAACCCACCCCCCCCGCCGCCATGATGATTGATAAGAAAGACGACTAGAGGATAATGTGCTATCCGCTGACCGCATACCGCACACGCGCTGACCGCACATGCTTTGGAGTGCAATGGCTGCCGCAGTCCAAGGCCAAACCATTTGTGCTTAGTTGTGAAACCGGGCTGCAATCACTACCGGTCGGACAACCGATTCAGTCCCGCCTGAACCAGGCACACCTTTCAAGCTCACAAGGTAGATTCCTGCCGGTAATGGCCTTGACAGATTATCGGTCCCATCCCATTTCAGGTCATGAAAACCACCAACGCCTTCCCTCAGCAGTTCGCGCACAACCCGGCCTCCCATATCAAAGACCGTAACCGTAAGCCGGTAATCAGAAGGTGCATTGACCTGAATTGTGGCTACTTGACCCTGACTTGAAAAGAAAGGATTTGGCGTAATGGTATCGATAACCAGCCGAAGAGAAGGCGGAAATGCACCCGAGGTGTCAACAACATCGGCATTGAATCTCGGCATCAACTGATACCCGGAACTGAACGGTTCTTCGTAATCATACTGGCCGACGATTCCGGCCACCCTGATTCTGCGTCCGCGGGTTATCCATGAAACGCCAATCCCGGTGTTCTCACCTATCCGGACAGTAAGGCCGGGGGTTCCGTTCTTGATTGTGATATTATACCCGGTGCCAGATTTTATTGCCGGCTCAATTACATCGCCGACAACAATAACCAGATCGCTTTCCATGCCTTCGGTCAGAGAAGCGTTATAAGGCAGCGGTCTTGGCACCACTGGCACCGCATTGGAATCTATAACCCGCATCGCACCATCGGCGACCTCGGTCAGGCCGTTGTATTCTGTCACCTTGCCAATCACCTCCCACTCGATACCCAAACTGTCCAGAAAATGCTCATCACCCGAATTGTAGCTGCAACCATATACATTTATGCCCTGGGTCTCATCCTCGATATAGCAGCTCTTGCTCGAACCGATGGTAAAAGTTGATGCCGGCCCGGTTATTCGGCCGTGCACCCGCACCAGCGAATCGAGGAAAACCGGGGTTACACCATCATCACCCGGTTTCTGAACCTGGGCAATAGTGCGAAGTAACAAGCCTTCAGCAGTCCTTGAGAAATCACTTCGGAACCTGGGCATGATTTGATAGCCGTCATTCAGATTTATTGTGTCATAAGCGTATTGGCATTTGACACCAACCAGAGTAAAAGTATCGGAAACGCAGATAAGTCCCGGGATTTCGGTATCATCGTCAATCCTCATCATTGCGCTGCCGGTCTGGTCGTCAACCGGATAGTTCTTCTCTCCTGTCAGCAGAAATGCGGTTGTCGCCACACCTACGAGCTTGACTAGTTCACCTTCATAAGGCTCGCTATTGATTTCAGCACAAGTCAAGACCCTCGGCTTCGGAACCGACCGGCCCGGCTCAAGCATAGTAATTGATGCGCTTGACACTTCGGTTTTGCCACGGTACTGGTCAACCTGGCCCGAAACCATTACGCTATCCCCGAGCTCAAGGTGCATCGTGTCCCAGGCGAACACATTCACTCCGGCCGAACTGTCCTGAACATAAATATCTGTGTACTGAGTATTGAACACGCCTGAAGGCACGGTCACGATGCCGGTAATCGTCACCGACTCGCCCAGCCGGTCCGGAATCCTATCGCCGTTCTCATCCTTGATTGCTTCGGCAATCGGCATGAACTGAATCGGCACACCAAGGTCGGCAGCCATCCTTGGCATGATTTGATACCCGCCAAAATGGGGCGGGTCTGGTTTGTACTGACCGATAATCCCGACAAGCGAAATGGTATCGTCTGGAATCGTCATCCCGACCAGTTCAGCCGCATCCTTGTCAATCCGTATCTGACCTTGATATTCGTTCTGGTCAAAGATAGCGTAGTTCTGGTCACCTGAAAATCGCTCACCCGGCGAATGGGCAATCCAGATTTTCTCGAACCGGGCAAAATCACCCTCGGTCTCAACATACCCGGCCGTAGTATCAATTCTATCCACCCCGGGGAGTTCAAACGGTTCGGGCTGAGGCGTTCCAACCGAACCGTGATTTTTAATGCTTAGCTCCTTCAGTTCGGTCTGCCCATAAAAGAAGTTAACGGTTCCACTAACCGTAATGCTGTCCCCGATTAAAAGACTATTGCACGGACTACCCCACATTGCTATGCTGCCGGTCGAATCACGGACAAAGCCTGGCCCGCCCCAGCCGAAATGGCCCATCTCGGTCACAACCCCGGTGACGGTTACCACTGAATCAAGCAATAATGGCTCGCCCTGACTATTGTTCTGCCTTACTTCGCGAATCTTCACTTGCGCTAGTGTTATTGTTGCCAAAACAAGAAGAACTGCGGCTATTCTCTTCATTTCTTTAATTCCTTTTCCACTTTTGCTGCGGCTTCATCCAGCGCCGCCTTTGCCGACATCTGGCCCCGCATGACTTTCTCCAAGCCTTCGCCCAGCACCTTTCTTCCATTGAACCACTCCTCGCTCTTCGGCTCGAACGACATATAATCCAACTGGGCCAGTTCATCCTTAAGCCCTGGAATTCTCTCAATCATCTCAGCATACCCTGGCTTCTGAAGTGAACTTTTCCTGGCCGGCACATAAAAAGT
>JGI24025J20009_10000339_pt1 | contig 36351 bp, 41 predicted proteins | sample Cruoilmetagenom3_FD_20009 | JGI IMG/M metagenome (IMG submission 20009) | reverse complement strand
AAACGGCGGTGTTATGGCATTCTAAACGTCAAACATCTGTTCCAGCGCACATATCTTGACCTCGAGGGGTACTCTTTGTATGCATGATTTATCAGGTTNTGTAACTCGAATTACCAGAGAGCCANAAGTTTTTCCTGCAAGGATGTATCCGCTGTCTGATGTCTGCTGGATAGACCATGCGTAATCAACGGCAGATCCTCCTAATGTCCGGTTCCACACCTCATTTCCATCTGAATCGGTCTTCACAAGCCATGCATCACCGGAACCATCACCATATGAAAACGTGTACCCAGTAAGGATGTATCCGCTGTCTGATGTCTGCTGGACAGAGCAAGCAAAATCACTGCTAGTTCCTCCAAATGTCCGGTTCCACACCTCGTTTCCATCTGAATCGGTCTTCACGAGCCATGCATCACACCAATCAGCGCCATACGAACCACCGGTGCCTCCTGCAATGATGTATCCGCCATCAGTGGTCTGCTGGACAGAGTAAGCATAATCGGCGTTAGTTCCTCCAAAAGTCTTGTTCCATTCTTCTTCGGGAATGTCCGCGCCCACACCCACCGCTGCAAGCATCACGAGGGTTACAGCCACCAGCACATGTAGCAGGCAAGTCATCCCGCCGCCTCCGCCTGCATGCCCACACAACCCGCGCCGCCATCATCATCCACAACCCACGTCGCGCCCGCCGCCGCACCCGCGCACGCAAGCACCAGCAGCACCGCGAGCACGCCCGCGCTGAGAATTGTTCGCAATACGATACGTATTTCGGTTGTGGGGGGACGCCTTGTCATAATAATCGACTCCGATGTGTTACATCCGTACACACAACCCATCCCTATAAAAGCCTTTCGCCCCCCTCGAATATCGCTATGCAGAGCCGCCGCCCGACCATCCGGGCGCCTGCGAACCTGCGCGCAATCAGCCGCCCCCAGCGGCAATTCCCCCCGCCACCGCCACGCCCATGTCCTGAGATCCACACCCAACACAAACCCGCGGCGCAGCCGTGTCTGCCCCCGGGTACCGCAGCAGCCCCAAGCGCAAAGCCACGACCCGGGTCGGCAGATACGCCGCCCAAATTCCCCTACCATGACCACTGCCCGCAAAGATGCTGCTAAATGATCTTCTGGCGATGCCCCCGTCAAAAGCCGCCAGCAGATCCTATCTGATCGATGCGCGCTGTTGTGAGATCAACATCCCCCATCGTCTAAAACTTATGCTTGCGCGCATCCGGAAGACGAAGCCTGCACCTCTTTGAAGAACAAGATATTCGCATCAGGAAGTCAGGCGTTCGTAAAGTGTGGAATCGCGGAGGTGATGTACCTATGCACGGTTCTTCGTTATCTGGACTATCAGGTATCGGATACCTGATCGCTACCCTCCGCCAAAATATCATCTTTATCTTTGATCAGCACCCTATCCTTCCTTTCAATCTCATCGATCAATTTTCCAAGTTCACTCCCCGTAAGAATTTTTGTCGCAAGCAAGGACTTTAAGATCATGCTCAAATCGATAAATTCAATCCTATTCCGGTCACAAACCTTTTTAGCTGCCGTATCATTCGTAACAAGAATGTAACTCCTGTATTTACAGATAGATATACCTTCCAACTCACCCGATCCCAATGACCTACGTTCTTCGCTTAATCTGCTTAAAAACCCAAGTTCCTCTTTAGTCAGTGGAGTTGCCTCGAGAATTCCACTCCATAAGATATGGTCAACGAATTCGTACCCGCGATCTCTTGCTTTGAAGAGTTCACCGTAAACCGAAGGTGGAATAAGGAACGTCGCATCAGGAAGTAATTTCCGCAGTAGATCGAGCCTTCTTATCTTTCCAAAAGTGCTGAGAACATCTGTATCAAAGATTAAAGATTTCATTCTCTCAATTTTTTAATCATCTCAACACCATGTCTCAGTTCTTCCCTACTTCTGGCTCCTACCACCCTACTGATGCCTCTATTGGCAAGGATGTCTTTGAATTCGATCGTTGATACGCCGATCATCTCAGCAGCTTTGTTTAGTGATATCTCTCCCTCTTTGTAAAGTTCGATGGCAGCAGAGATCCTGAGATCAGGTTTAACATACAGAAGCGTTCTGAAAGCATCTTTTGCAACCTCGTCGATGCTGGAGTAATAACCATATTTAATTAAGGCTTTTATCTCCTTTTCGACAACCGTGGGCAATGCAAATATTTCTGCCATTTTCACACCTATCCTATCATAAGTCTTCTGCTTTATAAATCATTGTACCTAACTTCACCGCCTCGCGTCAGACGCCTGCACACATACCACCAGCACAGAGAGCCGCGTAAACACACCCGACTTCCTGCGCGTAAGTTCAATTCACGCCCGCGCCGCCGCAATCATCCAAAACCCGCGTCACCACGCCCGCCGCCGTGCTAGCGCACGCAAGCAGCAGCACCGCGAGCACGCCCGCGCTGAGAATTGTTCGCAGATCGATACGTATTTCGGTTGTGGGGGGACACCTTGTCATAATAATCGACTCCGACGTGTTACATCCGTACACACAACCTGCCCCTATAAAAGCCTTTCGCCCCCTCGAATAGCGCTATGCAGAGCCACCACACCCCCTCCCGCAACCTACGCCCGCGCACGCATCAATCGCACCCGCAAAAAGTATAATACAAACATCACCAAGATCACCTCAGGTGATTCAAATGGCGAGCAAGGATTTTGAATGGTTTGTACAAAACGATCTGAAGGCATATAGAGGCGATTATGTGATAATTGCTGATGAAAAGGTAGTATTGCATGATAGAAGTCTTACGAAAATCCTGAAAGAGTTCAGAGCCAAGTATCCGGATAAAACTCCGAAAATAGCAAAAATACCTGAAGAAGATGCACTTATCCTGGAGATGAAGAATGCCATTATTTAGATACAGAAAAGAATATTCGAAACTCTTTGGCACGGTCTATCGACCCGTTGCTGAGGTTTATTTTAAGGATGCGGAGGGAAAGGATCTGATTTCATTTATGTATGTCGATTCTGGTGCAGATATAACGCTGCTTCCAAGAGAACTCGGAGAGAATCTTGATTTAACGATTGAAGAGGGGAAGATTCAAGAAATAAGCGGTGTCGGTGGCGGCAGCATTCCGGTAATCATCAAAACGATCGAAATGAGGATTGGTGATTATGCGATGAATGCAAGGGTTGCGTGGTCGCTTGAAGAGGATGTTCCGGCTTTGCTTGGGAGAATGGATGTATTTAATGACACCAAAGTCTCTTTTATTCACAACAAGACGGTTGTTTTTGAGTTTGGCGATGATGAAGAGATACAAGGGCAAGTCCTGGGTTAGATTGTGGTAGTTTTTGTGTATAAACCATAAGTCTGTGCAGGCGAAAACATCCCGCCTTCGGCAGGAAGGAACAGTCATCGTTATAACTCGATTCTCCCGCCCGCCGCCGGCAGGATTATGAGCGCATCAAGCGATGTGACCTGACCGCCGCCACTCACATCCGCTGCCGGGTCGCATTCGCAGCGGGCTGCGAAACGAAGCGCGATCGCGGCGTCTGCGGCAGTTACATTGCCGTCGCCGTTGAGGTCGCCTTTCTGATGATGGTTTTGATTTTGAGGGGAACTTGGATTAAGAGAACCTCGTCTTTGCAGCAGAGTTCGATTGCTGAGTTCATCAGACTGTCGCGAGACTAAAATCCCTGTGCAGACAGCTCAGACCTGGATTTCAATCCGGTATGATTCCTTCTCCGCTGAATATCTTTGCAGCCTCCAAAAGCGTGAGATCCTCCGGCGGAACGATCAGATCGGATTCTACGATGACGTCCGGGTCAAGCGGCTTCCCGTTCTCCCGTATCATCGATATGAATTCCATGAGCACATCCCGAAACCTTGTTTCATCGCTGGATTCGAGCAATTCCACGATCTCGTTGTCGAGTTTATTCAACTCATCCAGCAGGGAATCGCTCACCTCGTACTGCCCCTCATTAACGACTCTTATGATCATTTCTCCATCTCCGCTTTCAGTTTTGCAAGTTCATCATCCACACCTGTCGTGGTCTTCATCTTCTTAAGTTCCCGTTCGATCTCGTCCTCTCCCCCGATCTCATCGAGAGCCCCGAGTTCGACCATCTCATCAAGAGCAGCGGACTTTGCACGCATATTCTCGGTCTTCTCTTCCGCGCGATCGATCGCAAACCCTACATCTGCCATCTCTTCGGAGATCCCGGTGACCGCCTCCTTCACCTTCACCTGCGCTTCGGCAGCGGTGTACTGTGCTTTTATCGTCTCTTTCTTCGTCCGAAACGCATTTATCTTTGCAGAAAGCTTCTTTTCGGTATTAATAAGTTTCTGCTGCTCTATCTCCTGCTCCTGGATCTGTGTGGTGAGATTTTCGATCTCGATCACATTGTTCGCCTTCCGTTCGAGCACGAGGCGTGCAAGATCGTCCCTGCCAGCGTTAACAGAGTCTATTGCCTGCGAATCGAGTTTCTGGATGTTCTGCTGCAGCTTCACTTTCTGGAGTTCAAGCCGTTTCTTTGCTGTGATGACGGTGGCTGTGCTGCGCTTCACCTGCTGAAGGAGTTCTAATTGTTTCTGATACGAGTAGTCAAGCGTCTCTCTTGGATCCTCGTATCGATCAAGAAGTTTATTTGCCTTGGATTTTACCACAAGTTCCATCCGTTTGAATAAGCCCATGATTCCATAACAGGGATTAGATCATATAAAGATGTCGTCACAGGATTGCTTTAATAATTTTATAGGTAATATATATTAATATTACAATGATTATTGTCTGTGCTATGCCGAGCATGAACAGCAGGAACTTATAGATCAGCATAACTATAATTACAGCGAATACGATCCGGATGATGTCGCCGGGTTGTATACCGAAATTGTTTCGCATCAGGAAGATGAGGGATTGCAGCGATTAAAAAGTTTTCTGATGCAACTTAGAGACTTTTTGTATCTTCTGAAATGGGTTTTGGAAAACCCATAGAGAGCACAGAGAAAACAGCAACTCTCTGTGCCCTCCGTGTCCTCTGTGGTTAATCTTGCCATAACCCAGATCCCCCCGAAGAAATTAAAAAACTACGCAACTTAGCGGTTACGGTTCTGTTTTCATCAGTAATACCCTGCCTTCCGGGCAGTGGCATCGATGGATCGCCCACGTAGACGATTCAGTACCACATCACCACCAGCAGGATCGTGATGACTTTTGCGATCATGCTGGATGCATAATGGATCGCTGTGATCGTAACTCCGAACTTCCCGAATAGCGAGACGTACATCGAGAAACTGTATTTCACATAGATCATCGTTATGACAACCATGCTCCCAACAAGAAGCGTTAATATTGCCTGTTTGTCGGTGACAACACCATTCAAGAGCAGCGTGTGTACCGTTGCATATCCTGCCGTGAAGTGGATGAACTGCGCGATCAGCACATAGATCACATCACCGGGCAGCCCCAGCAGATTCAGGATCGGGTTTGCCGCCTGCGCGATATATATCCCGGCGCCGAGACTCAGCAGGAACTCGATCGCAAGCATCGAGACGATCAGGATCGGAACGATCTTTCGGAGGGTAGGATACGCCTGCCTTGCCCCTCTCTTGATCGTCTGCCAGTCGAGTGCGATCGATCTATCTTCCGACCGATCCGCACCCCCAATGGCGCACGCTCTATTGGGAAGCAGCACCCTCGATGCAATCAATGCGCCGAGCGTCTGTATGAATGCCGCAAAGAGTGTGAGCAGAACATATACCCCGCCAACAGCGGGTCCCAACAATGCGACCGCGATCGGCGCATGTATCCGGAAGAGCGATTCGCCGAGCACGACCGGAAACGTGCTCATCACAATTGCCAGCGTCGTCTCGGTTCTGTCAACCTCACCTCTCTTGTAGAACTCGGCAAGCATCGACTTTCCGCCGGTCGAACTCATGATGCAGGCAAGAAGCGCAAGCACAGACCCGCGGGAGAGGTTGGAGATCCTGCATATCCCCTTCGTGAGCACTCCGAACCGTGTTAAGATGTTGGTCTCGACGATGATACTTGCAAACGTCACACCGATCACGATGAAACCGATCGCCCGTACCAGGTATACGGTGTGGATCACCTCACCCCCGCCTGGGTGATCAGGAACTCGCAGGACAAGCCCTCCGGTCTCGACCGGTGTTTCCGGATCACAAACCGCCGCCTGCCTGTGCCGATGCGCTCGAGTTTGATGATCGCCTTCGAGAGGTGCTCGATCATTGTGCCGCCGACAGGGCAGAGTTCACCAGAATCGATCTCGGTGTAGACCTGATTGGTGATCACGACCGCAACACCGTACTTCCGTGCGATCCTGTGCAGATGCGCAATCTGATTCGCAAGTTCTCTCCGAAGAGCAATGTTACCGTCGTTCTCGAGCGCAAGACGGTAGAACGTGGTTGCCGAATCCAGAACAACGAGCCCCACATTCTCATTGATGATCTTATCGAGTTCTTTTATGGAAGAATACTGCTGCTCCAGATTTATCGGCTCATATACGATCACGTCCTTTGCAATCGTTGCAGCATCGTTTCCAGCGATCTGCTCGAACCGCTCCGGAGAGAATCCCTCCGAATCGATGAATATTACCTTCTTCCCGCTCTTTACACATTCTATGATCAGTTGAAGGCATATATTCGTCTTTCCGGTTCCGGCAGCGCCAAACAACTGCGTTACAACGCCAGTTTCAAATCCGCCGCCGAGCAGGTCATCGATGACCTCGCATCCGGACGTAAGGCGTGTGATCTTCATTTCTTCCGTGTGAGTTGCTTCACATACTCCTCAAAGAATTCGGTGTATATGTACGGAATTATAAGCACCAGCGCGATTAAGAGGATCAGCATGACCACTGGCTCGTACCATTCACCAAACCACTCGGGATGCTCCGCGTATATCTGCTCGAAATTACTGGACATGGTGTAAATGAAATATGGTTCTTATCGGGTATTAACCAAGCCCCACCGCTCGTACAGTTCGTGTTCGATTCCGAGCATGTCCAGTATCCGTCCAACGATGATATCGACCACGTCCCCGATGCTATCTGGTCTCGGATAGAATCCCGGACATGCGGGAAGGATCACAGCACCAGCCCGTTTCGCACGGAGCATGTTCTCGATGTGGATCAGACTGAGTGGGGTCTCCCTTGGAACCAGAATCAGTTTTCTCCCCTCCTTAAGGCAGACATCAGCAGTTCTCGTGATCAGGGTGTCCGATACACCGTTTGCTACGCTTGCAAGTGTCTTCATGCTGCACGGCACGATCACCATGGCATCGAAGAGATACGACCCGCTCGCAACTGGAGACGTGAAATCATGCTCATCTGGTGCATGGGTTGCGAGTTTCTCGACCGCACTGACGCTGGTATCCGATTCGATTTCGATTATCTGGCGCGCGGTTTTGGTGGTGATCAGATACGTCTCTGCCCTGCCCTGCAGGACTTCTGTGAGGCGTATTCCGTACTGCACGCCTGATGCACCCGTGATCCCGATTACAAGTCTCATGCATTGGTATTCGCTGGATGGTGTGTAAAGTTTTTTGGTTTGCATGTATGTGTTTAGCTGAGGCGAAAAAACCACGAGATTTCACGAGATTAACACAGAAATCTTGTGAAAATCTGTGTAATCTTGTGGTTAGCTAAACACATACGTTTGCATGGCCGCCGCGCTTTGTGAAGTCGATGAGAACTGATGGTGAAAGGCGATCACATCTCGCTACAGTTAAGCAGACGTCTCTTGCCTTCCAGTGTCACAAGTAAGCCACGAAGCATCAGCGAAACCCCTAAGCCCCCACTCAGGATCACAGTATGATCTCGATGTCCAGTTCCTCTGCGAGTTCCTTGTACCGGTTGCGGATCGTCACCTCGGTGACTCCGGCAACCTCTGCCACCTCTCTCTGGGTCCTGCGCTGATTGCACTCGATCGACGCGATGTATATTGCAGCAGCAGCAACTCCGGTGGGTCCGCGTCCGCTCGTAAGCTCCCTCTCTGCCGCAGACCGAAGTATCGTGATGCCGCGTGCCTGCACATCCCCGCCCAGGTCAAGACCGGAGCAGAATCTGGGGATATAATCGATCGGTGATGTCGGCTGGAGTTTCAGCCCGAGCTCCCGTGCAACGAATCGATAGGTTCTACCGATCTCTTTCCGGCTCACCCTCGAGACCGCTGCAATCTCGTCAAGCGTTCTTGGAACAGAACACTGGCGGCAGGCAGCATATAGCGCACTGGCTGCAACCCCTTCGATGCTCCTCCCGCGGATCAGGTTCTTCTCGACCGCCTTACGGTAGACCATGGCGGCTGACTCCCGCACATTCTGGTGGAGTCCGAGCGCCGATGCCATCCGGTCGAGTTCGGATAGCGCGAACGCAAGGTTCCTCTCGGTCGCATTGCTGACACGAATCCTGCGCTGCCATTTCCTCAGCCGATACAACTGGGCACGGTTCTTTGTGGAGATCGTCCGCCCGTAAGAGTCCCGATTTCTCCAGTCGATCATGGTGGAGAGTCCTTTGTCGTGTATCGTGTAGGTCATCGGAGATCCGACTCTGGCTCTCCTTAGCCTCTGATCGCTATCGAATGCTCTCCATTCAGGTCCCTGATCGATGATGTTCGTCTCGATGACAAGCCCGCATGATCTACACACCAGTTCAGCACGCTCATAATCCCGCTCAAGGACGCGGCTGTGACACTCAGGACACTCAACGGTCTCGCGCTCCTGTTCACGCTCACGCTCCCTCCGCTGTCTGATCCGCTCCTTTATCCGTTCCGGACGTTCGATTACGCGTTCAAGTTCTACCATTTCCATCCTCACACAGTATACAGTTTTTTGTTCTCAAGTTCATGAATTTCAGCATCGGTAATGTTTTTATATATTTTAACGGAGATATACGGACGGGATACGGGTCCAAAAACCTCCCGCACAGTTCCGATCCGTTTCATGGTATTGGTCACCACCGCAGAACCGATGGCTGGAATTTGCTGACCGCTTCTCGCGATCAACAGACCGCCAAATCGATGTTGAACAATACCAAGTCGTTTCAAATATATACCTCACCGAAAGTAATATATATAGCACAATGAGAGTACATAAAGGTTTCGGTCATGCCACGAACACGAATCAAAATCTGCGGAAACACAAACCCCGGCGATCTCGCACATGCTATTGCGTATGGCGCTGATGCGGTCGGGTTCATCACAGACGTACCGGTAAGATCGCCACGGAAGATCGATACGGAAACAGCGAAGGAACTGATCAAGCAGGTTCCGGTCTTTGTGGATTCGGTGCTTGTCATCATGCCTGATGATCTCGGTTCGGCGATGGCGCTGATACGAGAGACGCACCCAACTTGCGTGCAGATCCACAACGACCTCCCTGTAAGCGAACTTGCAGAGATATCAAAGACCGTTAAGCTGATCAAGACGATCGCAGTTCCCAAAGACGCACCGTGCGGGATTGCAGATCATATCATAAGCCGAATCGATGCCCTGACCGGAATTGCTGATGCAATACTGCTCGATACCAGCATCAGCACCAGTACAGGAGCCAGAAGCAGAGGAAAAGGCGGAGGCGGAGGGACCGGGAAGGTACACGACTGGAGAATCAGTGCCGAGATCGTCAAGCGTTCGGGACTGCCAGTCATCCTTGCTGGCGGGCTTACGCCAGATAACGCCGCTGATGCGATACGGAAGGTTCATCCGTATGCGGTAGATACAGCGTCCGGAGTCGAGACCGATGGAAAGCGGGACCCTGATAAGGTGCGCCGCTTCATCAGAGAGTGCGTGATGGCTGATGGGGTGGCTGATGATGACTGAGATCGTTGCAGCGATTGCGGATGATCCGCTGAGAAACGCGATCCGTGCTGCAAGTGTTGGCGCTGACACGATCGAGATCAGGATCGATCTCCTGGATTATCCAGCCGATTCGCTGCATTCGCTCTTTAAAGAGCTAAATAAATCCGTGAGAATCCCTATCATCGCAACCAACCGCATTAACGTTGAAGGCGGCAAATTCAATGGATCTGAAGAGGAGAGAATCGAGATTCTGCTCTCTGTACTGGAGATGGTCGATTCCATCGATATCGAACTGCGAACCAGAAGCGAATACCGGGATCTGGTTGTGCATCGGGCAAAGAATGCAGGAAAACGCGTCATCATCTCGTATCATGATTTTTCGAAAACGCCCGATATAACAGCGATGCAGAATATCATATCCGAATGTTTCGATGCCGGCGCAGATATCGCAAAACTCGCTGTGACTCCTCATTCGTACGGGGATGCGCTCTCGCTCCTCCAACTCACGCTCGATTGTGCACGTGCACCTGCACAGGTCTGTATCATCGGGATGGGCGGATATGGCGTGCACACAAGGGTGATTGCGCCGATCTATGGATCCGCTCTTGCGTACACTTCAGTTGGGGCTGCGACAGCACCCGGGCAAATCGGTATCAGGGAGTTACGCGGGATGCTTGATATGCTCTGCCCGCAGGTATGATTTTGGTCACAGCGCCCGGGAAATCCGGAGTCTGGCTGGCTTAAACGTCATTGCAGCCATCAAAGAGGCAGGGATCGGGGCGACGATCGAGCCGATTGCTGCGATGATGGGTTGTGCAGAGTTTGACGCGCCGCACCATACTCCGCGATAACCCCCTACAAGGCACGGTCTGGAAATCAAGTGATTTTACCACCGCGGAGGGTGCAGAGTTTCGAGACCGCGAAAGTCCTCTGCGTGGTTCTGCGTGCTCTGCGGTAGAATCTAATGCATGACGATTCCACTTAAAAAAGCTACAGCATCCCTTACAATAACTTTACGACCTTCCACCGCCATAGCCATATCATGGAGAACGAAGAGCGCATCCAGGTGCTGGATGGACTTGAAGCAGTGCGCTCCCTACCCGGGATGTACATCGGAAGCACTGGACCCGTGGGGTTGCACCATCTCGTAAGCGAGGTTGTTGATAACAGCATCGATGAGGCGATGGCAGGGCACTGCTCCACGATAGAGGTCACGTTGAATCGAGACGGCTCTGCCACGATATCGGATGATGGCAGGGGCATTCCCGTGTACATAATCGAGGATTATGGCAAGCCCGCAGTCGAGATCGTGATGACGACGCTTCACGCTGGAGGAAAATTCGACAAGAGCGTGTACAAGGTCTCTGGCGGGCTGCACGGTGTTGGCGTGTCGGTCGTGAATGCACTATCGGAGTGGCTGCGCGTCGAGATACACAGGGGCGGCAAGGCGTATGTGCAGGAGTATGCGCGGGGAGTTCCGACGGGTGATCTCTTGGTCACAGGAGAGACCGACCGGACAGGAACCTCGATCACATTCAAGCCAGACCCCAGAATCTTCGAGGAGACTGTATTTTCGTTTGTTACCCTCTCAAAGCGTCTCCGCGAACTTGCATACTTAAATCGCGGCGTGCACATCGTGATCACGGATGGCCGGGGCGAGCCGCACCCGCCATCGGTGGATACGTACCAGTTCGACGGCGGGATTGTGTCGTTTGTCCAGTATCTGAATGAAAATAAAAATAGCCTTCACGGTCCTGCATACTTCAAGAAAACAAAGGACAGTACCGATATCGAGATTGCAGTCCAGTACAACGAGGGATACGCAGATAACATCCTTTCGTTCGTGAACAGCATCAACACGAAGGAGGGCGGGACGCATCTGAGCGGGTTTAAGACTGCGCTTACGAGGTCGATCAACAGGTATGCGAAGGCGAACAATCTCGTAAAGAACGGCGAGATCAGTGGCAGGGACACGCTTGAGGGTTTGACCGCGGTGATCAGCGTAAGACTCGCAAGCCCGCAGTTTGAGGGGCAGACCAAGATGAAACTCGGGAACATCGAGGTGAAAGGGCTTGTCCAGTCGCTTGTCGGGGAAGGACTCGATGAATTTCTCGAAGAGAACCCAAAGACTGCAAAAAAGATCATCGATAAGATACTGGAGGCAGCGAAAGCGTGGGAAGCCGCAAAGAAAGCGCGGGAACTGACGAGACGCAAAAGTGCGCTCGAAACATCGAGTCTTCCGGGTAAACTTGCAGACTGCTCAGAGCGCGATCCGGCAAAGAGCGAGATATATCTCGTGGAGGGCGATAGCGCTGGCGGTTCCGCGAAGCAGGGACGGGACCGGAAGTTCCAGGCGATCCTGCCGCTCCGGGGCAAGATCCTGAATGTCGAGAAAGCGAGACTCCACAAGATCCTGCGCAACAACGAGATCAGGACGATGATCACTGCGTTCGGGACCGGGATCGGGGAGGAGTTTGATATTGCGAAGGCGAGGTATCATAAAATATCGATTATGAGCGTCGATGGCGCTGAGATGACATTTATCCGGGAGCCGGACGGGATGATCAGGTCGGTCTGCATCGGCGACTTCATCGATTCCATGGTTGAGACGGGCGAGGAAAGTAAGAGCGGAAATGGAGAAGGAGAAAGCGTATCACTGGAATCAGGGCACACTGATTGCTATGAGGTGCTATGCTTCGATCTCACCACACTCGAAACGGAATTCAGACCCATAAAATCGGTGATCCGCCACGAAATTGAAGAACCACTCTACGAGATCACCGCCGCTTATGGCAGGCAGGTTAGGGTAACCTCGTCGCATAGCGTCTTTGTCTGCGAGGACGGTGAAATCGTGCTGAAGCGGGGTTGTGAGATACTGCCCGGCGATCTGATCGTTGCGCCGAACCGGCTGCCGCTTTCCGGAGTCGTGCCCGAATCACCTGCCGACATCGATCTGCTGGCTGAATTCGTCGCCAGAAAGGAAGAACTTGACGTCAATATGTATGTCAGGGATGTGATGGGCAGCGGCGATGTCGCCGGGTTGCTGATGGATCGCATCCGGGAGGAGCACAGTGACAAACCCCAACTCGTGGAGGCGCGGGTGGATATTCCAGAGGCTGTTCGCAATGAGATCGCCGAAAAACTCCGCGAACTCGGACTTAGCCAGAAAGAGGTCTGCGATGCAGTCGGGATCCGGCAGCCGGTCACGTTCTATGCGTGGGAGAAAGGAACCTCGCGTCCGGTGCTCACCCACTTTGAGCGGTACATCGACCTCCTCGGAATGAACCGGGCAGCGTGCATGGACGCGGTCGAAGTGATGCCATCCCGCCTTGATTCCGTGTGGGCGACGCAATATGCCGCATCGGGATGTAACCGTGTGCGCGATTATATTTCAATACACGATCTCTCTCTTGAAGACACATCACGGTTAAACGGTGTCAGATTATCGCCTGTGCACTATGCGGATCACGCCATACCACGCCATATCCCGGTAAATGAGGATTTGATGGAGATTATCGGGTTCTTTGTTGCGGACGGGAGCCTGAGCCAGCGCGGAGGCATGCGGTTCGCAATCGGGAAGAACAACATCAGGTTTGCCGAAAAATTGGCGGGAATGATCAAATCCACCTTTGGGCTGGATGCAAAATACTACGATAGCTCAGAAACACGTGCAGACGAGCTAAAAATCGTTAATTCGGTCGTGGCCGCGCTCTTCAGGCACGTCTTCGGTTTCGATTCCGCGAAAGCCCACACCAAGCGGATACCAGACATGGTCTTTAACGTGAATCCCGATCTGCAACTCGCGTTTTTGCGTGGATACTTCATGGGCGACGGCACGGTCTCCGAAACCGAGATCAATGTCAGCACAGTCTCGCGTGATCTGGCAGCACAGTTGCAGTACCTTCTGCTTGCGCACGGCGTGGTCTGCTCGATGTCGGTGCGTGAACCGACCGGGGAGCCATCAGGCATGATCCGGGGTAAGCCGATCACGCAGCGTCATGCTGCATATATCCTGAGTGTTGCGGCACGGGATGACCTCCTGCATCTTGCGCCGGTCTGGACCGCGCACCACCTGGCAGACAAATTGAGACCAAAGATCGAGAAAGAGGCTAATGCGGGCACAGGCATAAACCGTGCGTTTGTTCCGCTGCACGGGGATTTGATCGGACTTCCGGTACGATCGGTTACGGAGGTCGAACCAACCCGCGGAATGGTCTATGATTTCTCAGTCGATGACGCGGAGAACTTCGTCTGCGGGATGGGTGGCATCTGCTGCCACAATACCGATGCTGATGTTGACGGATCTCACATCAGAACGCTGCTTTTGACGTTTCTGTACCGCTACATGCCCGGATTGATCGAGGAGGGCTACGTCTACATCGCACAGCCGCCACTCTACCAGGTCAAGAAGGGGAAGGTCAGGCGGTATGCGTTCACGGATGAGGAACTGGACGCGATACGGGAAGAGATAGGGGATACTGGTGTCACAGTGCAGCGGTACAAGGGTCTCGGCGAGATGAACCCGTCGCAGCTATGGGAGACGACGATGGATCCTGAGACGCGGACGATGCTTCAGGTTCGAATCGAGGACGCGATGGAGGCGGATCGCATGTTCACGATACTGATGGGTGATGCAGTCGAGCCGAGACGGGCGTTTATCGAGAAGCATGCACGAGAAGTCGAGAATCTGGATGTGTGAGGCGTGATGCACGTGCCGGTGCAGATAGCGAGGGTGCACAGGATCAGGAGGAGATTAACTTTTTGATTCGAATAAAAGAATTTCGATGGGACGAAGTGAATGAAAGACACATTCTGTGGCGGCATGATGTAACAAGATCCGAGGCAGAAGAGGCTTTTATCGGCGATCCGTATTTCAGGATTGGGCGGGATGGTACGCGATATGTTTACGGTCAAACGAGTAGTGGGCGATACCTATTTATCGTATATCTATATCTCGGGAGGGGCGTTGCTCGGATAATCACTGCGAGGGATATGACAAAACGTGAAAGAAGATTATATCTTAAGAGGCGATAGTACAATGATGGCAAAAATTCCAAGATTCAGGACGGAACAGGAGATGCAGGAATTCTGGGATACTCATGATTCGGCAGAATATTTCGAAGATATGAAAGACGATGAGGTACAGATCACATTCGGGCAGGATAAAGGCGTTCTGGTTCTTCCTCTGGGTGAGGATCGTGTGAGGTCTGTGCGAGAGATAGCGCTTAAAGAAGGTGTCAGTTCAAACGTCCTTCTGAAAAACTGGATTGATGAATGTATCAGGGCAAGTGGGAAATTAAGAGAAGAACGCCGTATCGCATGAGATACGTCTCGAATTCTGATATCCACAGTACTGTTGTGTCATGCATTACAAATGAACGGGTTTTTGGAGAACGAAACAACGGCAGTGTTGGATATCATCATGCCTAAATTGATCGAGGCAGGATATGTCTACATCGCACAGCCGCCACTCTATCAGGTCAAAAAAGGGAAGATCAGGTGATATAGCGTTTACAGACGAAGAACTGGACGCGATACGGGAAGGGATAGGGGATACTGGTGTCACGGTGCAGCGATACATTGGTCTCATTAAGCCGAACTTTGAGTAAATTTTGCACAAAAAATCCCCCAAGATCAACATCGGGCGAGACCTAACCCGATTAAAATCAACTGTTATTTGTAGGTACAACTTACTTCACATCAAACATCGGCACCCTGAGCTTCAATTCTCTGAATATCGCCTCCAAATCCACCGAAGGTTTAGCAGGTCTGCGGATATACAGTCTGTTCCTCAGCTGTTCATGCTCATAGAAACTTTCTACAGCGTTTCGCGATTTTATCATATCCTTTAACCCACCATATGAGTATTCCATCCCGCTACGCTTAAGAATCGCCCGCAACAGCGAGATAAGGCGATAACCCGCGACAACTAAGACAGTGTGAGTCTCTATGTACATATCTTTACTGTGATACACCGGATCTATCTTTGAATCCGATTTCAAAGCTCTAAATCCATCTTCCACCAGATTTCTGCTCTTATAGATCGCTATCATATTTCGCCGTATTATATGAATAGTCCAACCCATAGTAAGTAGTTGGTATGCATGTATAAATATCTTTTGGTTCGATCGCTACTTGTTTATGTGTACAATCGGTATACCTACAAGTTTGTGAGATGGCGGAATTGTTCATGGAAAAATCGGCAACAGCAGAGCTAGTGTTCGTGGCTGGAAATTAGTAGGTGAGTGGAAAATGGGATGAAATTTCGTGAAAATGTGGCTGTAGCTATCGATTTTTGTGGGGAATTGGGTTCTCAAACTTCGGATTAAGATGAACCCGTCGCAGCTCTGGGAGACGACGATGGATCCTGAGACGCGGACGATGCAACAGGTGAGGATCGAGGGCGATTGCGGCTGATCGCATGTTCACTATACTGATGAGGATGCTGCCCGAGCTGGGGTGGGTGGTTATCGAGAAGCATGCACGAGAGATGGAGAATCTGGATGTGTAAGGGGTGATGTGAGACTGTGCGGGTGCGTATGATCGGATGGATGGTACGCGATATATCTACAGTTAAACGAGTCGGGGGTGATATCCATTCATGAAATGCAGAGTTAATAATAATAGTCGACCCGAGACAATTGTAGTCGTAAGGTGAAACAATGCTCTCGATATCATGGCGATCCATATTGCGTGCCATTGCTGTCATATCTTGGATTGCGTCTATTGCTTGGTTCTACTTCGAACCCGGGTGGGAACCTTTAATTGCCGTTCTAACTGGAACGGCTGCCTTTATAGTTTCATTTTTCGTTAGTGATGTCCACATAAGCATTCCCACCTCCGAAAAAACAAAATCTGCCCGCGAAGAGCGCAACCGAGAGCGCATGCTCGAACTGGTCAAGAATTCCTGGGTCAAAGGTGTGCTGGAACAATCCCTGCACGGCGAGGTGCTGATCAAACTCGGCTTGGAGGAACGAAAGGACGCCGTTTACAACCGGCAGGGAATGGAACTGCAAACACCCGGCAAGCCCAACCGCCTGCTGCCAACGGGTACGAAAGTTATGGATGTCTTCGATGAGATGGGGCAGACCCTGCTCATCCTGGGTGAACCCGGGTCTGGTAAAACGACCCTACTCGTGGAATTAGCCCGTGACACAATCGCTCGCGCCGAAAAAGACCCAAAACATCGAATTCCGGTAGTGTTCAACCTCTCCTCGTGGACGGACGCCAAGCAGCCGATCGCGGATTGGCTGGTTGATGAACTCAAGACCAAGTACTACACCCCAAAGAAAATTGCCAGTGATTGGATCGAAAACGATGATCTGCTTTCCTGCTCGATGGGCTGGACGAAGTTTTGCCTGAGCACCGCGAGGCGTGCATCTGTGCGATCAATGACTTTCGCCGTGAGCATGGACTGACACCGCTTGTGGTCTGTTGTCGCAGCGAGGAGTATGAAACCCTGGAAACCCGTCTTGATCTTAAGGGCGCGATCTCCTTGCAGCCGCTCACAAAAGAGCAGATTAATGACTATCTCGATCGGATGGGTCAGGAACTTGCTGCTCTTCGTACGGCACTGAATGATGATCCGATACTTTATGAACTCGCCCAAACACCCCTGATCTTGAGCATCATGACGCTTGCTTACCGTGGAATGTCGGTTCACGACCTGCAGCCGCTGGAAACGGTTGATGCTCACCGCAAGCACGTCTTTGACAACTATGTTGAGCGCATGTTCAAGCTCCGTACAGAGCGGACACTTCCCGACTATCCAGAGACCGGTTCCACGCCTGAACGGAAGAAAAAGGATGGTGGACGCTTTTTCAAAGAAGAGACCATCCATTGGCTCTCATGGCTTGCCAAGGGAATGTCAGAACACGGACAGACGGTCTTCCTGATCGAGCGGATACAGCCCGACTGGCTGCCGACGCGGGCGCAGCGGCGGATATTTAAAGTAGATGTTATGGTCATAATCGGGTTGCTCAGCGGGCTCCCATGCGGGCTGCTCGGCGGCCTGCTCTAGGAGATACTCCGCATTCCCCCATTTGGGCTGCTCGGCGGGCTCCCATTTGGACTGTTCATCGGGCTGCTCTATGGGGTGCTCGGACTCAGCGAGTAGATACGACCTATTGAGACACTGCACTTTTCGTGGTCAAAGATGCGAGCTTCGTTGAGAGGTACCGAGCTGCTCGGTGGGCTGCTCTTATGGCTAATCGTGGGGCTGCACTCCGGGCTGTTCTATGGGGTGGTCGAGAGTGAGATAGTTACCAGAGAACATTTCCGAATGAAGGGATGCATCGATCAGCGCGTAACGCGCTGCTCAGCGGGCTCTCATATGGGCTGTTCATCGGGCTGCTCGGTGGGCTGCTCGGTGGGCTGCTATTTGGACTGATCTTCGGCGGTCTCGCCTGCATCCAGCATCTCGTCCTGCGCATTATGCTCTGGCGAAACAGCTCTGCGCCACTACGCTACGCCCGTTTCCTTGACTACGCAGCCGGGTGCATCTTCCTGCGCAAGGTGGGCGGTGGGTACATCTTCGTGCACAGGCTGCTTCTGGAATACTTTGCTTCGCTTGAGCCAGAAGAAGAAGGTGGTTGAGGTCACATAGCCGGGGCGGCAGTCCACACAGGGGTGCACGCATGGGAAGCCTCCGAATCCGGATGTGTGAATCTCTGTGCGTCCGGTGACTGCACCCACCGCGACACGCACAAACACTCTACAGATTCGCCATCCGTGCGATATCCTGCATATCCCACCCGATCACCCCCTCAGACTTCATGATTTCCCTTAATTCAGGAGTGAACCCACTTTTAGAGACCACAAGATAATATTCCTTCCTCTCGCCATTATGCCACTTCACCAGATCTTTCTTCTTCTTTAGACTCTCCATGATACCACACCCCGCCGTTTTATTCGTCCATTTAACCTCCCCGAATAGTATCTCCCTGGTCTGTTCATTGATCGCCACCAGGTCTATTTCATCCCCTCGCCGGTTCCACCACCTACCTATCCCGGACACCCTGAAAGGCAGGTTATCAAGAGCGATCTCTGTTGCGATGTCTTCAAAAACCCTGCCAACAAAGGACGGCAGATATGATATCGTTTGATCCAGTGCTATCTCATATCTACCCGATTCTAAGAAGGAAATGTTCGGGTTTACAAATCTAAACCAGAAACGCACTATATGATCTTTTATGAAGTACCGCCCCATCTTTTTCCCACCCAGGAGTGGTTCTCTCCGTTCAATGATATCGAATGTGCTGGCAAGTTCGTTTAAGTATTTGCCAAGACTGTTCATCGGAATGCCTGTAGTGTCTGAAATCTCTTTTAAGGTGTTCTTTCCGAGTGATGCTGCCTCAAGTATCGAGAAATAAGTGGTATAATTTCTTCCGAACTCGTTTATCAGAATCTGTCTGACCTCGTCCTGCAGCAGCGCGTTCTTGCCGAAGATCATGGATTTCAGAACACTTTCGTAACTGTCAAGCCCGTAACTTTCCACCAGCTGATAGTACCTTGGAGTGCCGCCAAGTGTAGAATACATCTTTACAATCTCTTCTTCGCTTTTAAATCCCATATCCATGCATATCTTTCTAACCCACTTGTAGTTTAGAGGTTTAAGATCAATTTTAGCAGTAGACCTTCCGTATAGCGGCTCTTTTTCGTCTATAAAGATTTTTTTCATCAGTCCGGTGTATGAGCCCACAAAGATCAGTAATATACTCGAGGTATCCAAATAACTATCCCAGTACTTCTGGAATATGGAGAATATGGCAGGATCAACCGCTCGGAAGTTCTGGAATTCATCGAAGACCACGATAAGATGCCTATCTTTCGAATGTTCAAATAAAAATCTTATGAAGTCATCCCAATTGGAAAAATCTGGCATGAAACTGCCGGAGTTCACCCTTACAATCTCGGAGAATTCTTTCAGCAGCAGAGCACTGGTTTTTTTATCCACAAAAAAGTACATCGGTTCAAGAGATTCCAGAACGAGCCGCGTCTTCCCAACCCGCCGCCTGCCATAAACGACAAGCATATGTGCATGTTTTTCGCTGAGGGTTGACAAGTTCCTAATCACCTCTACTTCTTCCTGCCGGTTATAAAATCTCATGATAAGCAATCGTACTTTTTAGTATAATACTTTTTTGTACAACTGGAGCTGTAAGCGTACGTGATGACGGATCGATAGAACAAAGAGCAGTGTATAATATGAAAGACATGAGGTATTGGTAATGCTCGCAAAAGTTATCCTCCCGCCGGATAATCACTAAAGCAGATGAAGATCGCAATCACAGGCAAAGGCGGCGTTGGGAAGACAACGCTTGCAGGCACCCTCGCCAGGATATTCGCAGAAGATGGTTTCTCAGTCCTTGCGATCGATGCTGACCCTGACATGAATCTCGCGTCTGCAATCGGCATCAGAACCCCGCCGGCTCCGCTCACCGAACAGAAGCGAATGATCGAAGAGCGGGCAGGTACCGGCATGGGCGGGGTCTTTAAATTAAACCCGAAGGTGGACGACATTGCCAGGCGGTTCGGCACAACCGAACACGGTGTCTCGATGCTTACGATGGGGACCATCGACACAGGCGGATCAGGATGCGCATGTCCTGCATCCTCGCTGCTGCGTGCGCTGCTGCGCCATCTGCTGCTCCGGGAGTCAAGTATCGTGATCCTTGACATGGAGGCTGGAATCGAGCATCTCGGGCGCGGAACCGCCCGCGGGGTCGATCTGATGATTGTGGTGGTCGAGCCCGGCGCGAGATCGATCGAGACTGCTGCGCGGATACAGAAGTTGAGCAGAGAGATAGGGGTTCAGAGACTCTCTGCGGTTGTCAACAAGACCGGTGGGCGCGATGATCTCGGTACAATTAGCGCACGTCTGAATGAACTTGGAATTCCTGTGATCGGTGCGATTCCGTACGATGAAGCTCTGATACGGGCGGATATGAGCGGCAGGGCACCGTTTGACATGGGGGGCGATGCGGTTTTGGCGATCAGGCGGATAAGGGATGCAATCGTGACATCGACAGAATGACGTTGACGCATTCAAGAACCGCCCCCCAGATCGGAAGGGTGGTTTTTGAGTTGGGAGATCACCATAGACACAAACCACCCCCCCTGCCAGAACAACCCTGCAACGCCGGGTCCCTCGAAAGGTTAATATGCACCCGATAACAAGATCATGAAGCACAACCACCGGATGCTCCGATAGTGTAGCTCGGCCAATCATGCGGGGCTCTCAATCCCGCGACTCGGGTTCAAATCCCGATCGGAGCATGGTGAAAACCTTTAATATCAACAGAACATACCTACATGCAAACCAAATAGGAGGAAAATATGGCAGCAGAAAAGCCACACATGAATCTAGCGGTCATCGGACATATCGATCATGGAAAATCGACACTTGTCGGGCGATTGCTGTATGAGACCGGAACCATACCAGCGCATATCATCGAGAAGTACAAGGCAGAAGCCGAAGAGAAAGGAAAAGGATCATTCGCTTTTGCATGGGTTATGGATTCACTGAAAGAAGAACGAGAGCGGGGTATCACAATCGACATCGCACACAAAAGGTTCGATACCGATAAATACTACTACACCATCGTGGACTGTCCTGGTCACAGGGACTTTGTCAAGAACATGATCACCGGTGCATCTCAAGCAGATGCCGCGATTCTGACCGTAGATGCAAAGGACGGGGTCATGGAACAGACCAAGGAACATGTATTCCTGTCAACAACGCTTGGAATCAACCAGCTGATCATCGCAATCAACAAGATGGATAGTGTTGATTACAGCGAAGATCGCTTCAATGAGGTGAAGGAAGACGTAAGCGCCCTCCTAAGGATGGTCGGGTACAAGCCAGACGATATAAACTTCATACCAACCTCCGCGCTCTTCGGTGCAAACATATCCGAACATAGCAAGGAGACGCCATGGTACACGGGACCGACCATTCTCGAGGGTCTTGATATGTTCACAGCGCCTGAGAAGCCGACAAAACTGCCACTGCGCATTCCTGTGCAGGATGCATACACAATATCAGGTATCGGAACCGTTCCTGTCGGGCGTGTCGAGACAGGGGTCATGAAACCTGGGGACAAGGTGACATTCATGCCAAGCGGCGCATCAGGCGAGGTAAAATCAATCGAGATGCACCACGAGGAGATCCCGGAGGCGGTTCCTGGTGACAACATCGGATTCAATGTCCGTGGTGTCGGCAAGAAGGACGTGAGACGGGGCGACGTTGTCGGTCCTGCAAGCGATCCACCAACGGTTGCTGATGAGTTTACAGCACAGATTGTGGTGCTCCAGCATCCGTCTGCGATAACAGCAGGGTACACTCCGGTCTTCCACTGCCACACGGCACAGACTGCATGCACGTTCTTATCGATCGATAAGAAACTCGATCCGCGCACCGGGCAAGTTTCCGAGGAGAATCCCACATTCATAAAGGCAGGAGATGCGGCTATCGTCACGATCAAGCCAACGAGGCCCATGGTCATCGAGCCGTACAAGGAGATCCCGCAACTTGGCAGATTCGCTATACGCGATATGGGAACGACCATCGCTGCTGGTATGTGTATCAGCACCAAGAAGCGATGATCGCTTCTTCTATTTTTTTCGGAGTTAAATGAGTCATAAAGCCAGGATACGGTTGTCAGGCACAAATCCGGTAGAACTGGATAGTGTCTGTGGACAGGTCAGGAGTATAGCAGAGCGGACCGGCATCGAGATCGCAGGTCCGATTCCACTGCCAACCAAGAGATTGGTGGTCCCGGTTCGGAAGAGTCCGGACGGCGAGGGCACCGAGACTTGGGATCACTGGGAGATGCGGGTGCACAAGCGCCTGATCGACCTTGCAGCAGATGAGCGGGCGCTGCGTCAGTTGATGCGCATCAACGTCCCGAACAATGTTAACATAGAGATCGTGCTTGAGAATTGATCTTTGATTGATGCGAAGGTATGGCACGATCGTAACCACGGGATTTGCACCTCGTGGCTCTATACTTATGCGGCAATGCCCCGCCCTGCTGGCGGTGGCATCAATGCATTCTGCAGGGATGCATCACGGTTTGGTTTGATCCGGTGCCAGCGTTATGTTTACGGCCCCCGCGTGAACCGAAGTAATATATAACACGCGGTTCAATCAATAATCTATCATAATAAACGAGGTTAATCTAAATGATGTTAATCGGAGAAGCACTGATCGGTGAGGCGCCTGAACTTGCGCACATCGATCTGATAATCGGAGAGAAGACAGGCCCTGTCGGGCAGGCGTTTGCGACCGGGATGACGCAACTATCAGGAGGGCATACCCCGCTCCTATCGGTCATCCGCCCGAACCTGCTCACGAAGCCAGCGTGCCTGATCGTTCCAAAGGTCACTGTGAAAAATATGGAACAAGCTGCACTCATCTTCGGTCCTGCGCAGGCGGCTGTTGCAAAGGCGGTTGCGGATGCTGTTGAGGACGGGATCGTCCCAACGGAGCGGGCAGAGGAGCTCGTAATCGTTGCAAGCGTCTTCATCCACCCGGACGCGAAGGATTACAACCGGATCTACCGGTACAACTACGGCGCGACGAAGCTTGCGCTCAAGCGTGCGATGGAGGGATTTCCAGGGATCGAGACGGTTCTTGATGAGAAGGATCGCGGCGCACATGCGATTATGGGCTTTAAGGTCTCGCGTCTGTGGGATCCGCCGTATCTGCAGGTTGCTCTTGACAATCCGGATATCGACCAGATACTACATGTCGTGGAAACGCTTCCTGATAGCGACCACCTGATCCTTGAGGCGGGAACGCCGCTTATCAAGCGGTACGGCGTGGATGTCATCTCGAAAATCAGGGAAGCGAAGACGAATGCGTTTATCGTTGCCGATCTAAAGACGCTTGATACAGGCAATCTCGAGGCACGCATGGTTGCCGATGCAACCGCTGATGCTGTTGTGATATCCGCGCTTGCGCCAATCCCGACGATTGTGAATGCAATCAAGGAGGCGCACAAGACCGGGATCTATGCCATCATCGACACACTGAACCTGCCGGATCCGCTGCCGTTGTTGCATGAACTTGGCGAGCTCGGGGCTCTTCCTGATGTCGTCGAACTGCACCGTGCGATCGATGCCGAGAAGACCGAGCACCAGTGGGGCAGCATCCCTGAAATCAAGGCACTCTCTGATAAGATTCTGGTTGCGGTTGCCGGTGGCATCAGGGCAGATACTATAGGGGATGCCAAGGACGCTGGAGCTAATATCCTCGTGGTCGGGCGTGCGATCACGAATGCGAAGGATGTGCGGCAGGCAGCCGAGATGTTCATAGAAGGACTATCCAAAGAGGAGATCGATCAGTTCAGGGTGATGACCGACTTCTGATTCCTTTATGCGGGCGGACAAAGTGCGGAGCGTATAAGCGTGCTCCGTACTCGCTCGCCCGCCATAATGGCTATATTTTGCTGATCAGTGACTTATCGAACCTACAAAACAGAAATCCGCGGATCGATAATAGTCTTCGCACGTCTCTCTGATCAGCGCGAGCTCCAGCCAGCCCGGAATATCGGAAACCCGAGTTTCACTCCGATACCGATATATCCGCGGTCTGCCAGATATACCCATAATGTCCGATGCTTCCATGGTTCAGGAAAAACTCCTGTCGCGTGTGGCTGAGAAGATGCAGAGACTCAATTCGCTCCGCCCACTCCCAGCCGATGCCGTAAAGAGATTGCATGAAGAGATGCGGCTGCTGCACACATACCACTCAAATGCGATAGAGGGGAACACCCTCTCACTCTCTGAGACAAAGCTTGTACTGGAGACTGGCATAACTATAGGCGGGAAGACGCTTGCAGAGCACATCGAGGCAACCAATAACGCAAAAGCATTCGATCTTATGGAGGAAATCGCAAGAGAGAGAAGAGCGGTAGACCATGTTACGATTCAAGAGGTCCACGAGGTTGTAACGGCAGGTATTCTTGAGGATGCCGGAAGATACCGCAGCCACAACGTAAGGATAACGGGAGCTGCAAAGACGCCGCCTGACTGGTCAAAGGTGGTCGGGTCGATGGACGAACTGATCCGGGAAGTAGCCGAGAACAGGATGCACCCTATAGATGCCGCGGCATTCCTGCACCACAGGTTCGTTGAGATTCACCCATTCGCGGATGGCAACGGCAGGGTGGCGCGTCTACTCGCGAACCTGTACCTGATTGCGAAAGGCTATCCTCCAATGGTGGTGAGAACGGAAGATCGGGAGCGATACTATCGATTTCTCAGGTCAGCGGATGCAGGAGATCTCGTGCCTCTTACCAATTTCATTGCGAAGGCTGTGGACGAGGGGCTGACATTGTATCTCTCCGTCTTCGGAGGGGACGATGAACTGGTGCCGCTAAAGGAACTTGCAGAGACCGTGGCGCCCTACTCGCAGGAATATCTGAGCCTGCTTTCAAGGCGGGGTGTGTTGGATGCTGTGAAGATCAGGGGCGTGTGGCACGCATCAAGGCGGACTGTGATGCGGTATGTGGAGGCGCATGAGCGGCGCAGGTGAAGCCCCAACCCCATAATCACCTCTGACTGAAAGTACGAAGCATCCAGAGGGAGCGGAGGTCGGGTATTGATGTGAGTGTAGGGGCGGGAGCGGGGTGGATGGTTGTGGTTTTTACTGCCCCACCTCCGATTTTCATACGCCTTTGAACCGTCATAATCATCCCTCGAAAGTCGGTGATGATGACTTTTTCCGCATAGAATTTTCAGACATCTTGACCGGTTCTGGCAATACGGTGTAAAAAACCACTTCACCCCACGCGAAAACTTCTTTTACATCGGTAACAGATGGTTGAGATGATGACAAGGGTGATAATATGAAGATGGTGATACACGTTTCATCGGCGGTTCATGACCCGGTGATTGCGAGAGCGATTCTTGCTACCGGTGTCGAGATCAATGTCGACCGCGCAAACATCGATGCAACGAGCGGCGAGATCGTACTCGAAGTGCCTGCTGACTCATGCGCCCGCGTTGCGACCGCATTCGAACGCCAGGGCGCGTCCGTCTCTGTGCTCGAACACCCGATCATCCGGGATGAGGATGAATGCGTGCACTGCGGTGCGTGCATCAGTGTCTGCCCTGTCCAGGTCTTCTCATTCGAGGATGACTGGAGTGTTGCGATGGACGAGTCGAAGTGCATCCAGTGCGGAACATGCGTGACAGCATGTCCTCATGCTGCGCTCATGGTGATGAGTGAGTAGGCAGACGACCCGGAAGATGCTGCTTCGGTGGACGATAGGATTACCCGGCTTTCGCAACCTCTCGCACGATATCGCTTGTGCACAGTATCCCGACCGGTCGCTGTGACGCGCCAACGCCCTTTTCTGACAGTATCAGCAGTCTGTGGATGTGCCCCTCGCCCATGATCCTCGCTGCCCGTCCCAGGGTGGCATCCGGCGCAACCGTAATCAGGCGTGAAGACATAATATCCTCTGCGGTCAGCCGTTTAAGGTCCGGTTTGTGCAGCACCTTGACCATATCCATCTCTGATATGAATCCGAGCATATCTCCCTGCGCACCGATCACTGCCACTCCGGATAAATGCTGGTTCGCCATCCTCTCTGCGATCTCCTTGACCGGCGTGTCCGGTGAGGCGGTCACCACTCCGCGCGTCATCACATCTCGTATCATTTTTTCAGCTATCTTCATGATCATCAACTCCTGTTCTCATTTCTTGTGTGCAAAGACACCACGCCCTGAAACACGCACCATCTGTGGTGGGACAGAGTGGTCATAAATCTATTCCGCATACCACGAGAAAAAGATATCGATCACCTATCGACAAACGACCCTGATGTTGTGATCAAGCGGTTCTATCTCAAATTTAGCGTCTGTAAATTGTTCGCATACCCAGATATTCGTCTTCGTGTGGAGCGATAACTCCCTCGCGGTAAACGACCCGGATCTTGCGATAGCCATGTACGGGATCAGTTGATCTGCCAGATAAACGTCCACCGACGCCCCACAGTCCAGTTCCCTGATGATGCTGTCTGCTGCATCGGATCCGACCACCTCTGCCGGCTTCCCGCGCTCTCCAAGCGCAGATCCGCCCATAAGACCGCACCAGAGCGTGATTCCGCTTCCTGTGCTGCCACTGCCGCCCCTGCTGCCCTTACCATCCTTGCTACCCTTGTGACCCTTGCTGCCTTTCGGTGCGGCAGGGTTGTGCTCTATCACGATATCCGCGGCATATCCGTGCTCCTCAAGTCTGGTGGCAGCAGCATCACGCTGCCTTTTTGCGACATGCTCAGGAAGTCGTGACGCATGAGAGCATCCGTAAACCGTGTTCGCATCCATTCTCTCAAAATCAACCCCTGAAATCCGGGAGGGCGTAATCACAGCCCTGATCTGCCCGCCCCCACGCGGATAATAGCCGCGCCGCAACACCTCGATCTCCACGCCGCACCCGGCAAGCGCGAGTGCTGGCAGCGTGACATGTCGCAGGTAGTCGATCGGCGGACTCCAGTTCACATCGGTTCCGCCTGTGATATCAAAAAGGACAGTTTCCGGAGAATGCAGCGCAACAGGTATCAGACACTGGAGCAGAAGCGAAATACTTCCTGCTGTGCCTATATCCAGGCGGTATGACCCGCCTCTGATCTCACCCGGGACAAAGGTTACCTCAGTGGACCTGAGTAGAAGACCTGAAACTTCTGCATCGGTAAGCGACGCCACCGCTTCTATCGCGGTCAGGTGCTGGGCAGAAAGCCCCGGGTTCGGGCGGCTGCTGCGGATGTTTCTGATGCGCACAGGCGTTTTTGCGATCGCAGCCATGGCAACAGATGTGCGCAGGATCTGCCCGCCGCCCTCCCCGAACGAGCCGTCGATGGTGAGCATGTGGTATGATCTGCTGCGGTGGTGATATATGCTTTTGCCGGACCCGCGACTGCCGCATCCGCAAACATCAAAGTCAAGGGCACTTTTCACGCGCTCAGCCGGGCACTCATACAACCCCTGTGATCCTCGCCACGTTCATTGCCGCATCCTCGGTAAGCCCTGTCCCGAGAATCGTGTAGCGCTCGGGACGGATCTCTGATGCATAAACGAGCGCGTCGATGATGCACCGGTCAGGAATCCCGAGTTCCGCAGCAGTCGTTGGCGCACCGATCGTTCGCAGCGCAGCCCTGATCTGCTGCCAGTTGCCGCCATGCAGGTACATCATCATGATCGTACCAACACCGCACTGCTCGCCGTGCAGGGCTGGCTCTGGCGCGATTCGATCCAGTGCGTGGCTGAACTTGTGCTCTGATCCGGATGCCGGCATGGATGAGCCAGCGATGCTCATCGCAACGCCGCTTGAGACAAGCGCCTTGATAACAAGCCTCGCAGATTCCTCAAGTTCCGGTTTGATCGTCTCTGCCCGGTCCATCACGATCTGCGCAGTCATCCGGGACAGTGTGGCAGCATACTCGCTGTACGGCGCATTCCTGAGCCGGTGCGCAAGCTCCCAGTCAAGAACCGCTGTGTAGTTCGAGATGAGGTCGCCGCATCCCGATGCAAGGAACCGGTACGGGGCACGGGCGATGATCTCTGTATCCGCGATGATCCCGAGCGGCGCCTGTGCCGGGACTGACACGGTGTCGCCATCCCGGGCGATTGACGCACGCATCGATGCGATGCCGTCGTGCGATGCTGCTGTCGGCACGCTCAGAAACGGGATGTCTAGCATCGTCGATGCGAGTTTTGCGACATCGATCACTGTGCCGCCGCCGACCCCAACGAGGAAGGGGGCGTTCTCTGCCGCGGCTATTACGCTGTCAATGTTCTCCTGATCAGCGTTCGTGACGATCGCGATATCTGTTGCGAATCCGTCGTTGCTGAGTATGTCTGCTACAGCAACGCCCGCAATCTCTCGCGTCTTTCTGCCTGTTACGACAATGGCGCGCTTGCCCAGTTTGAGTTCGGTGCACATCCTGCCGGTGTCGGCTATGATGCCGTGTCCGATCGCGATGCTGCGCGGGAGTTGCATCCATTTCTGGGATTTTGGGGTCATAGGGATGTGAAGGGGGGTTTTAAAAATTGTTTTGCGAATTTATGTGTTTGGATCTACAATAATTTAATCCTTTATTATAAATAAAATAGTTGCATAAGTTACGTAGGTTTTATCTTGCCAATTAAAATATATTTTCAACTTTTCAAAATCCATATCTTTGTTATTATCCAAGAAATCATTTATCTTCCCATATAGCAGCTTTTTATTTCTTTTGAGTTTCCAACTATCTTCTAAATTCTTTAGATCAATTAGAACCAGAAAAAATCTATTAGCAGCGTCAAATCTTCTGATCCCCTGTTCTTCATAGAACCATTTAATCAGTTCTTTTGGATTTCCTATAGTATTCAGGATAATTTCTTCTCTTATTCTATGAAATCTTTCGATAAATTCCTTTGATTCTTTTGAGGTGTCCTCCGAAATTCTTGTTATAAGTTCAGAAAAAATATCCTTATTGTTTGCGTTTTTATCATAAGGAATATTTTGTTGTCTTGCAAACATTTTCAGTTCTGTTAATTCTGGTCTTAAATTCAATCCCTTTCTTTTTAATTGCATATATCTATCAGGGAAATATGTAACCTTTAAGTCGAAAGGAAAATCTTTCCAGAAAAAATCTACCTTCTTAATCAGACCTACTGTGGGCAATAGACGAAGGTGATCCTTAAACATGTCTTCTATCAGTATAGAAGTCCAATGATTATACCACGAACATAATATATAGCCTCGTACTCTTGGATTTATGTCATTTTCAATACTGCTGCAAAGTTCCTCATAATTTTGAATCTTCTTAATATAATTATTAACTATATTTTGCTCAACGGCATTTTGATAGAAACCGCCCCAATCAAAAACCTTCAATTTGTAGAGCTGTGAATATACATAATCTTCATTTTTAATCCTCTCTTTTCTTTCCATATCATAGATTTGTTTGATAAAATCATCTATCTCTTCATTCAGGATATTCTTGCAAAACATAAATTCAAATAGATCCCTTCCAGAAATTCCAGAGACATCGAATTTTAATCTCTTTGCCAACTCCTTTAAAATATTGCTTCTTGATATCGAACGCATCTTAAGAAAATATATTCCAAATTCATGATCGAATATTTTTTCAAAAGCGTTTTCTTGATAGTATCTTTTTAGTTTTCTAAATTCTTGTTTCAAATCCATTTATGCCCCTCTCTTTATCCACTTGTTTTCTTCTCTTTTAAAATACGTTTTTAGTATATTTAAAACTTCTGAGAGTCTGAAAAATTTATCCTGTTGCAACAAGTCGGAGATTAGCAAATTCAAAATTTGGTATGTTTCCAAACCTTTTTCTCGGCAGTTTTCTAAATAATTCTCTATTAGTTTGACAAAGTAATCTTTGTTTTTTTTTGCAGAGATTAGTTCAATGTTCTTGATAATTCTGTCTGGATTTTTTCTGAATGTCAATATAAAATCGGTTTTTAATCCAGCTCCACGAGTGTCTTGTACAACCGAGTTAGCAGAATACTCCAATGTTTCAACTCTTTCTATCTCAAAGTTAAGCTGATTTGTATGTGCAATTAAGTTTATCCAAGTTTCGTCATCTAAACTATTAAACATTAAAGAGAAGTAATGGTTTGGCTTTAATATCCTCTCAATTTCAACAAAGACTTCATTTAATAACTTATAATAATTAGATATATCTTTCTCTCTATCTTTAGATTCGCTTATTACAATTTCATCGTCATAATTAACATCCTGTTTAAGCCAACTATTCCACATCATACTTAACTCTAAATACGGCTGCCGATTGCCATGGGGGGGATCTGTTATCGCATAATCTACAGAATTGTCCGGTATCTTTTTTAATGCGTTTTGAGAAGGAGCGTTTAAAAGAAGCAAATTTTTCGAATCTAACACTTCTTCAAAGTTGTTAGCTTCATTAATTGGGTATTCTTTGCGTTCCAATCCCCTTTTTGCCTTAAGAATTTTTTTATACCTATTCTCAAAGCAGTTCCATACATTTATTTCAAAATTTTCTTTCGGCACCCAGTAGCCAATTACCCAACTACCTACTTCCTTTTTCTCAGTTTCCCTCAATTTGCCATTAAACTTCCCCCGTCGCTTGACGACGAAAACCATCCTACTGGCTTGTCCGACCGAAGCAGTGAAACAAAACCTGAAGAATTCCCTGATATCGGCGTTTTCGATTTTTTCTATTCGATCCATCAGAAGCGATAACGCCATCAAATTTCGTGGAGTAAACAAGTCGTAGATATGACTTTCACGATTTGTGTTGATCCGTGAATTATGAAAGAAATTGTCCTTTGGATAAAAGTAAGGTATTTTCTCATAAGAAAAAGATGATGCTAATTCCAAATCGTCTTCTGTCGGCTTTTCAATAATTTTTCTTCTGCTTTTTGTATTATTTTTATACCAGACCTCTGTTAAGTTATCAGTTTCCCAGATAAAATGCGTTCCTACAAATTTTGCGTCCCCCCTCCTTACCTCATAAAAAGAATTTATGTTATCCTTAATTTCAGATTCCAATATGGTGAATTCGTCCTGTATTAATTTCACGGGTATCTTGCTGAGCATCTGTTTTGCTATAAAAATCGCAGATGGGTTTATATCTATCCCAACTGCTTTCCTCCCTGTAAAAATAGATTCCGTTATCGAGATCCCAGAACCGCAGAAAGGATCGATCACTATATCTCCTTTTTTTGTATATCGCAAAATAAAATCTTGTAAAATATTGTAGGGTTTTTTGGACCAATATTTGTGCATTCCATAAATCCCGGTATAAGACTCAGCTATATGATTGGTCTTGTTTTCTGTTTCGTCTTCAAACAGAGTTAATTGCTTAAGCATCTTGAACACCGTCTATTTTCTTGGAAACCCCGTACAGATAATGGTCATGCTCTTCTGACCAATCTTCTGGTCCTTCAACTGTTCCAGCATACTTGCTGAGTACATCCCATGCGTTCCCCCCATCTGGTCGTCTCACGATCTTTCACCCCATCCACAGCTCTTCATCGAGTTCACTCAAGCATATCGCCTCTATTTTTCCAGAATCTATGGGGCAGGATGCTCCGGAAGATCGATCAACAGGTCCTGGTAGTATTCGCACACCATCACACCACCCCCCGCAGATACCGAAGACTCGCCTTTCCCTCCTCGAGATCACGCGCCTCGATAACGAACCTGCACCCGCGATGCCGCTTGTACAGTTCAGCCATCACGTCCGCCCACGCAATCGTGCCCTCTCCGATCGGCAGATGCTCATCTCTTCGCCCATTGTTGTCATGGATATGGACGTGCACGATCTCTTTCATCCCGAGAAACTCGGACAAAACACCGTTCGTGTGTGCATGTCCGACATCAAGCGTCATGCCGAGATTCTCCCGGCCCACAAGTTCGATCATGCCAGCCATCTCGTCCGCCCCCTTCCCGAAGATCAAATCCATCCTCGGCATGTTCTCGACAGCGAGTCTGACACCGAGGTCGTCAGCAGAGTCGCAGAGTTGCTGCAACCCTGCGATGTTCTGCTGCCATGCAAGATCCGGCATCTGCATCCCGAGCGGCGAGAGATAGCCCGGATGTACGACCATCAGGTCTGAAAACTCTGAAGCAACCCGGATGCACGACGTTAACTGCCGCATGACCTCGTCCCAGATCGGATAGTTCAGGCTGGCAAGATTCAGGTCTGAAAACGGCAGATGGATCGTTATCGCAAGGTCTGTCGTCTCACAGATCTCCCGCATCCGTACAATGTTCTGGTCATCGAGAGCCTGTGTTCCCTCACACACGACCTCCCAGCCGCCAAAGCCAATATCCTCGAGGTCGCAAGCCCAGTTAAACGGGTCATCTGTAACGCAGAGGGACGAGAAACTGATGTTTTGCAGGGATCTCATCTTACCGCGCAAGGAGACCCCGTCCGCAAGGGTGAGGAGGAATTGCGCACACCTCCTGCATGATTCCTTTTGCTCGTTCCAATAGTTTTAGTCTTCTGCTGCTCACAGAAGCTCCGATTCGACCTCCAGTGATTGTCCGAAGATTGAAGTAACCGGAACTCCGTAGTCCATGTATAAAACATTCTTTGTCGCCGTATTTCACTTTATCAAACCTCTTGAATCCTTTAACTTCTTTAACTGTGTTTCTTTTTAACTTTCCTCCCTTGAGGAAGTTAGCTTTATATAATGATCGGTTCTGTCGTCGAACCTGTTTGTTGATTACCTGATGTGTAGACCATACCTGACCATTCCCGCCCGCGATCACAAAAGCACCAGTCGCGTGTGATTTCGGGAGATTGAGTTCAATTCGGTCATGTTTCGTGATATACCCATAAGTCTGATCACAGTTCAGCAGATCAACCATTTTACTGCGCACGATATTCATAAACGCTGTTGCTTTCAAGGACTTCTCTGCTTTAGCCTGTATCTGTGGGTGTCCGAACTCCTCTGCTGTATGGTTGCCCTTGGTTTGGTTGCACTCGCGGCACGCGATGGTCAGATTTGAGACTCGATCTGAACCGCCTCTCGACCGCGGTACGATGTGTTCTATCTCAAGTGGTACGTCCTTTTTGCCACAGTAAGCGCATTTCCTTCTCCATTTTTCGAGCAGATATTCTCTAACCTCGTATCCCTGCAGTTCTCCCTGCTGATATTCTATTCCAGAGATTTCTGGGTTCTGCATCTTCTGTGTGTCAAAAGAAGCAACTTCTGCGATGGTTCGCGTGATCGGCAGGATTTTCTTCAGTTTTTCGATTAGTCTGATGTGGCTGTCGAGCTTATGCTGGATGCTTGGTGCAAGCCATCCGTCATGTCTGCCGCGATTATCAAACCGCGGTTCTCTGTACCACTTACAGCTTCTTCGCGTGCGTCTGTATGCTTTCCGCTTCTCAAGCAGTCTTTTGACATCGTTGCGGAGTTCGAGTTCTCCCGCGATTAGTTCTTTATCTGTGGTTACAGCACTAAAACCGACCGTGGAGTATCCTGCGTCTATACCGAGTGCGACGTCCTGTTTGTATCCGCTCGAACCGTGTAATAGTTGTATCGTGAACGGAGTCCGTCTAACGACTACAGCCTGTCCGTTATCTATTAAATGTCTCGCTTTGGCTGGCGATGCAGGCATAAGGGGATTTTCGTGTTTATTCAGTACAAACACTAACATAAAGTGTTCCTCCTGTTTCCGAGTAAGTGCTCATCGGAGTTGTTATGCGGAGTTTTTAAGCTGGACAGCACTGTTCCTACCCTCTCAGAACTGTTTAACCATCCTGCCACAGAGCCACAAGCTTGAGCAGCACTCGTGGGTGTGTATATATTTCTTCCGCGTAACTTCTGCATTGTTTTAATGCCTCCTGATCAACTAAGGGGCTTTTTAATCCCCTTCCTCGAGCCCGTTAGGGTCAGGGTGGGGTGGTTGACTTATCATCGTCCACTGCTTCGTAATCTGCGTCAACCACGTCTTCCTCGCCTGCTTCTGCAGCTCCTGCTCCGCCTTCCTCTGCCGCCTCTCGAGCCTCCGCACCTTTCTGGTACATAGCAGCTGCGACCGGGTAGATCGCTTCTGTAAGTTCCTCGGTCTTCTTTTTCATCTCCTCGGTATCCTCGCCCTCGATCGCAGTTTTCAGCTCCTCTATTCCTTTCTCGACCGTTTCTCGCTGTTCAGCTGTTACAAGATCGCCTGCCTCTTCGAGGGTCTTCTCTGCCGAGGTTACGATAGCTTCAGCAGTATTCTTCGCTTCGACTGCCTCTTTCACTCTCTTGTCTTCTTCCGCGTGATCCTCTGCATCCCTGACCATCTGCTTGATCTCTTCGTCGGACAGTCCTCCCGGCTTCTTGATCGTGATCGACTGCTCCTTTCTTGTGCCAAGATCCTTCGCAGTCACATTAAGGATGCCGTTTGCATCGATATCGAATGTAACCTCGATCTGCGGGATTCCCCGGGGCGCAGGCGGGATGCCGTCGAGCATGAATCTCCCCATCATCTCGTTTGCCGATGCGATGCCGCGCTCCCCCTGCAGGATATGGATCTCGACAGACGGCTGGTTATTGGACGCTGTTGAGAATATCTGGCTCTTCTTCGTCGGTATCGTTGTGTTCCGTTCGATAAGCGGCGTTGCAACCCCGCCAAGCGTCTCGATGCCGAGTGTCAGCGGCGTCACGTCCAGCAGGAGCACATCCTTCTTGACATCGCCCGAAAGCACTCCGCCCTGGATTGCGGCACCTGTTGCAACCGCCTCATCCGGATTGATGTTCTTGTACGGCTTCTTTCCAGTGACCCGCTCGACCGCAGCAATGACTGCCGGCGTTCTGGTCGCGCCTCCGACAAGGAGCACGCGGTCGATCTTCTCTTTCGAGAGCCCCGCGCTCTTGATCGCATCCTCCATCGGTCCCACCGTCCTGTTCACGAGATCTGCGGTCAGTTCATCGAACTTTGCGCGTGTGAGCGTCATCTCCAGATGCTTTGGCTGCCCATCCGGACCGACAGTGATAAACGGCAGGTTGATGTCGGTTGTGACCACCGTGGACAGTTCAACCTTCGCCTTCTCAGCAGCATCGGTGAGCCGCTGCATCACAGATTTATCCTTGGAGAGATCGAGTCCTTCCTGTTTTTTGAATTCAGCCACGATATGGTCCACAATATCCTGATCAAAATCATCCCCGCCAAGATGCGTGTCTCCGGACGTCGATTTAACCTCGAACGTCCCGATGCTTGGGTCCAGTTCCAGGATCGAGACATCGAATGTGCCACCTCCGAGATCGTACACCATCACGGTCTGCTCGCCCTCGGTCTTGTCGATCCCATAAGCAAATGCAGCCGCGGTCGGCTCGTTGATGACCCTTTTCACATCAAATCCTGCTATCGCTCCGGCATCCTTTGTCGCCTGCCGCTGGGAGTCGTCAAAGTACGCTGGCACCGTGATCACTGCCTCTGTGATCGTCTCCCCGAGATACGCCTCTGCATCGCTCTTCATCTTCTGAAGGATCATTGCAGAGATCTCCTGTGGCTTGTAATCCTTGCCGTCGATGTTTACGGTGTAATCCTTCTCGCCGATATGCCGTTTAATTGAGGAAATCGTCCGTTCAGGGTTCAAGATTGCCTGTCTCTTTGCGATCTGCCCTACCAGACGTTCCCCGGTCTTTGAGAAGCCGACCACAGATGGCGTCGTTCTGCCGCCCTCTGCGTTCGGTATGATGGTCGGTTCGCCGGCTTCTATCGCCGCCATACATGAGTTTGTGGTTCCAAGATCGATTCCTAATATTTTTGCCATGTTGTGTATACACCTCTTGTTTATTGCTTCTGATGTTGTGGTATTAAGTTTTTTGTGCAAACTTTTCACAAAAGTTTGATGGCTCCGCCGATGCTTCGCATTCAAAAACTGCGAGCCCTTCAGCTGCGCCTTCGGGCGGAGGAATGAGCAAAAGCCCACCCGAAGGGCATGTACTTACTCAGGTATTGTGTGGATATCCACATATAAAACCACGAGATTACACAAGATTAACACAGAAATCTTGTGGAAATCTGTGTAATCTTGTGGTTCCTACCACAGGGTACCCGAGCAT
>JGI24025J20009_10000336_pt1 | contig 36548 bp, 37 predicted proteins | sample Cruoilmetagenom3_FD_20009 | JGI IMG/M metagenome (IMG submission 20009) | reverse complement strand
CGCATAATCAGGATCATCGTCACTATCGACCACCAGATGCCCGGCCTTGGTCAAAAGCTTGTGACAATCCCGGCTGAGGTGGCGCAGTTGTATCTGCTTGCCCTTGCCCTGATATTTTAGCGCCACCGCCTCGATCGCCTGCAAGGCGGACTGATCCACCACCCGGCTGCCCGCGAAATCGACGATCACCCGATCAGGGTCACCGGCCGGATCGAACAATTCGACAAACCCCTCGGAAGAGCCGAAGAACAGCGGCCCCTGCACCTGATAGATCTTCTCGCCATCCTCGCCCGTTTCGGTCGTTGCGTGAATGCGCCGCGCATTGTTCCAGGCATAGGCCAGCGCCGAAACGATCACCCCGACCACCACCGCAACCGCAAGGTCTTCCATCACCGTCACAACGGTCACCAGCACGGTCACAAACGCATCGGTCAGCGGCACACGTGCCAGGATCGTCAGCGAATTCCAGGCAAACGTGCCGATCACCACCATGAACATCACTCCGACCAGCGCCGCCAGCGGGATCTGTTCAATCACCGGAGCCCCGACCAGAATGAACAGCAACAGGAACAGCGCCGCCGCGATCCCCGCCAGCCTTGTGCGCCCGCCGGATTTGACGTTGATCATCGACTGGCCGATCATCGCGCAACCGCCCATGCCACCAAAGAACCCGGTCGCCGTGTTGGCCAGCCCCTGCGCGATACATTCCTGACTGGCACCACCGCGTTTGCCGGTCATCTCGCCCACAAGGTTCAGGGTCAGCAGGCTTTCAATCAGGCCAATCGCCGCCAGGATGACCGAATAGGGCAGGATAATTTCAAGCGTTTCCCAGCTTAACGGCACAACCGGCAGGTGAAACGGCGGCAATCCCCCCTGGATCGAGGCCAGATCGCCAACCCGTGGCACATCCAGCCCCATCCCGATAACCAGCGCCGCCACCACGCCAATGCCGGCCAGCGGGGCCGGGATGAAACGCGTAACGCGCGGCATGACCCAGATCACCCCCATGGTCAGCGCCACCAGCCCCAGCATCAGGGACATCTCGCCCCCGGCGAGCCATTCACCACCCGATACCCCATGCCCGGTATTTTCCATGCTGCCCGGCACCTTGAACTGGCCCAGCTGCGCCAGAAAGATCACAATCGCCAGCCCGTTGACAAAGCCCAGCATCACCGGATGCGGCACCAGTCGGATGAATTTACCCCATTGCATGATGCCGGCAAAAACCTGCAACACCCCCATCAGCACGACAGTGGCAAACAGGTATTCCACCCCATGCTCAGCCACCAGCGCCACCATCACCACCGCCAGCGCCCCCGTGGCACCGGAAATCATACCGGGACGCCCGCCAATCAGCGCGGTTATCAGCCCGACCATGAAGGCCGCGTAAAGCCCGACCAGCGGGTTCACCCCGGCAACAAAGGCAAAGGCCACCGCTTCGGGGACCAGCGCCAGGGCGACAGTCAGCCCCGACAGCAATTCGATCCGCACACGCGAAGGGCTGAAACCTTCGTCCGGCATCCAGCGCAGGTCGGGAATGGCAAGACGTTTGGCAAACGATGCCAGAATGGCTCGGGGCATGAAAAATCCTGTAGTGATCTGTTGTTCGCGGGCAGTTCGGCACTCTACGCGACCCTTGCCTGGTTGACCATGGTGCGCAGGGAAAAGCCGCTATGCCGGGGCGTAATAACAGGATGCGCAGGGATTGCACGGAATTCTTACGCCTACTTTATGCTCCGGTGGTTGCATGTCCCTTAACGGCCACTAAAGTCTGGCCGGAAAACAATCAGGGCGCATATCGGGGCACATCATGGGCAAAACCAAAATCGGCATTATCGGCGGATCCGGCATTTACGATATCAACGGCCTGAAAGACGCCAGCTGGACCACTGTAACCAGCCCGTGGGGGGCACCGTCGGACGCGATCCTGACCGGGCATCTTGGCGGGGTCGACATGGCGTTTCTGCCCCGGCACGGGCGCGGCCACGTTCATGCGCCGTCTGACGTGCCTTACCGCGCCAACATCGACGCGTTAAAGCGTTTGGGGGTGACGGATGTGATCAGCGTGTCCGCCTGCGGGTCGTTCCGGGAAGACCGGGCCCCCGGTGATTTTGTCATTGTTGATCAGTATATTGATCGCACCTTCGCACGCACGAACAGCTTTTTCAGCAGCGGATGCGTTGCCCATGTCAGCGTTGCCCACCCAACCTGCCCGCGTCTGAGCGACGCCTGCGAGACCGCCGCGCGGGATGCGGGCATCAACGTGCATCGCGGCGGGACATACCTGGCCATGGAAGGGCCGCAGTTTTCCACCCTGGCAGAATCGCGGATGTACCGCGACAGTTGGGGCGCGGATGTGATCGGCATGACCGGCATGCCCGAGGCCAAACTGGCCCGGGAGGCGGAACTTTGTTATGCGTGCGTGGCGATGATCACCGATTACGACAGCTGGCACCCAGATCACGGCGAGGTGGATGTGGCCGAGATCATCGCGACGCTGACCGGCAACGCCGACAAGGGCCGATCCCTCGTCGCACGGTTGCCCGCGCTTCTCGGAACGGACCGCGCGCCCTGCCCTGCGGGATGTGATCGGGCACTGGACCATGCCATCCTGACAGCGCCCGACGCGCGCGATCCGGCGGTGCTGGCCAAGCTGGATGCGGTGGCCGGACGGATTTTGGGCTGATCCTGCGATGGAACCAGCAAAAGCGGCACCAAGCATTCTGATCCTGGGGGCCGACGGGTTTATCGGGCGGCATCTGGCGTTTGGCCTGCGACAGGCGGGCTGGCATGTCATCGCCTCGGCGCGGCGCACCGGGCGGTTGGCGCAGATGGGGTTTGCCACCTTGCGCGCCGATCTGACGGATCCGACCTGTCGCGACCCCGGTTTTTGGGGGCCGCATCTGGCGGATGTCGATTATGTGATCAACGCCGCCGGGTTGCTGACCGGCCCCGAGGCGCAGTTGCATGCCGTTCACAGCGCCGCGCCCGAGGCCCTGTATCAGGCGATGCCGGACAATGCGCGCGGGTTGCTGATCTCGGCCGTTGGTATCGACAATGCCGAGACCGGGTTTTCCCGCCACCGCCGCGCGGGGGAGGAAGTCGCCGCGCGCCACAAGGTGACCATTTTGCGGGCCGGGCTGGTGTTGGCGGATACGTCCTACGGGGGCAGTTCACTGGCGCGCGCGCTGGCCGCATTGCCGCTGGTCACCCCGGTTGTGGGTGACGGCAGTCAGCGGTTCAATCCGATCCATGCCGCAGATCTGGCCGAGGTTGTGCGCGACTGCCTGCTGCACCCGCCCGGACCGGGTGTGTATCAGATCGGCGGGCCTCAGACGGTGACCCAGGCGCAGATGCTGCGCGAATTGCGCGGGTGGTTGGGCCTGCCCCGGGCGCGGCTGCTGCGCCTGCCACTTGGGCTGGCGCGCTTTGCCGGACGGTTGGGAGACGCGCTGCGGCTGGGGCCGATTTCCCATGCCGCAGTGACGCAACTGTCAGCGGGGGTGCATGCCGAAACGGGCAGCCTGTTATGCGGGCGCGATTGCACCCCGCGCGGGTTTTCGCAATTTCTGGCCGCACGCCCGGCGGGCACCCAGGACCTGTGGCATGCGCGGCTGTACCTGATGCGCCCCGGTCTGCGGCTGGTGCTGGCGGGTCTGTGGCTGACCTCGGGCGTGATCGGGTTAAGCCTGCCTGCCGCGGATTTCCTGCCGTTGATCCCGGCGGGTGCCTTGCCCGAGGCGGCGCTGGTTGCGATGGCGCGGCTGGGCGGGCTGGCGGATATTGCCATCGGGCTGGGGTTGCTGCGCGGCTGGCGGATGTCCTTGATGGTCTGGGTACAGGCGGCGATGATTGCGGGCTATACACTGGCGTTTTCGCTGCTGGCACCGGCGTTGTGGCTGCTGCCGTTGGGCGGGTTGCTGAAGAACATCCCCCTGCTGGTGCTGATCGCCGTGCATGGCATTCTGGAAAGCGAGCGCTAGGGATGGACCCGTATCTGCTGGCCAAATGGCTGCATATCCTGTCGTCGACCGTGTTGTTCGGCACCGGTATCGGCACTGCCTTTCAGATGGTCTGGGCGATGAGCAGCAATGACACGCGGGTGATTGCCCGGGTGGCAGGTGGGGTGGTGCTGGCCGATTGGCTGTTCACCACACCCGCCGGACTGGCCCAGCCTGCCACCGGGCTGTGGCTGGTGTGGCTGACGGGGTACGACCTGACCGAGGGGTGGTTGCTGGCGACCTACGCGCTGTATCTGCTGGCCTTCATCTGCTGGGCCCCGGTGGTGCATCTGCAAATCCGTATCCGCGATCTGGCCCGCGAGGCCGCGCAAAACGGACAGGAATTACCGCAGGCCGCCCGGCGTGCCTATGCCATCTGGTTTGCGCTGGGATGGCCGGCCTTTGCCGCCCTGACGCTGGTATTTTGGCTGATGATTGCCAAACCAGATCTGTGGTTTTGACTTTAGGGCATTGTCATTGCCCGTGACCCGCGCCAAAGTCTTGCCCGACTGAAAAAGGACCTGTCGCATGCCGCTTGATCTTTGGCTGACCTTTGTTGCCGCCTCGACCGCCCTGTTGTTGATCCCGGGGCCGACGATCCTGCTGGTTCTCAGCTATGCGCTGTCCAAGGGGCGCAGCGTTGCGGTGGCATCCGCTGCCGGTGTGGCGCTGGGGGATCTGATCGCAATGACGGCCTCGCTGGCCGGGTTGGGGGCGTTGGTGCTGGCGTCAGCCACGTTGTTTTCCCTGCTGAAATGGGTGGGGGCGGCCTATCTGGTTTGGCTGGGTATCAAGTTGGTGCGCAGTGCGCCAGGCGTTGGGTTGCACATGGTCACACCCGGGCGCGATGTAAGCGCGCGCAGTGTGTTTGGCCATGCCGCCGCCGTCACCGCGCTTAACCCGAAATCCATCGCCTTTTTCATCGCCTTTGTGCCGCAATTCCTGCGCCCGGAAACGCCGCTGGTGCCGCAATTTGCCATCCTGATCGCCACCTTCGTGGGACTGGGCGCGCTGAACGCGCTGGCCTATGCGCTGTTGGCGGACCGGATGCGTCGTCTTGTCGGGCGGGCGGGGTTCATCACCGGGCTGACCCGGGCGGGCGGGCTGGCTTTGGTGGCAATGGGTGTGGCCACGGCGTTTATGCGACGCCCGGCCTGAAGCGCCTCGCGTTAATCTTGAAACACCGCTTGCAACGCGGGGTCGCATCGGCCAAACCCGGTCCAAATTCGACCAAAGGGGGGCCTTATGCCCAGGAACACCACAGGAAAACCCGATATTCGCGACTATATCCGCACGATTGTCGATTTCCCGCATGACGGCATCATGTTTCGCGACGTCACCACCCTGTTTGCCGATCCCCGCGGATTTCGCATGGCCATCGACCAGATGCTGCACCCCTATGCCGGCGAGCCGATCGACAAGGTGGTGGGGCTGGAGGCCCGCGGGTTCATTCTGGGTGGGGCGATTGCCCATCAACTCAGCGTCGGGTTCATACCGATCCGCAAGAAGGGCAAATTGCCGGGGACCACGATCAGTCAGGATTACAAGCTGGAATACGGCGAGGCGATTGTCGAAATCCACGATGATGCGATTCAGCCGGGCGAACGTATACTGGTGGTTGACGACCTTCTGGCCACGGGCGGTACCGCAGCGGCGGGCATCAAGCTGATCGAACGGCTGGGCGGCGAGATCGTTTCATGCGCCTTTATCATCGACCTGCCGGAACTGGGCGGGCGCAAGGTGTTGGAAGATCTTGGCATGGACGTACATGCGCTGTGTGCGTTTGAGGGCGCATAAGGTAGGCGAACCCGCCCTACGCCAATACCGCGCCCGGGTTCATGATGCCCAACGGGTCAAGCGCTGACTTGATGGCGCGCATCGCCGCCAGTCTGACCGGATCGCCATATCGCGCCAGATCATCCACCTTCAGCCGCCCGACCCCGTGTTCGGCGCTGAACGACCCTCCCAGTTCATGCACCAGATCATGCACCGCGCGGGAGATAGGGCCTTGTTGCCCGGTGTAATCATCGCGCGCCCGCCCCAATGCGGGAAAGACGTTATAGTGCAGGTTTCCATCACCCAGATGGCCAAAACAATTGATCCGAAAGTCTCCAAGCCCGCCGATCTTGCCGCCAGCGCGGGCGATAAACTCGGGAATGGCCCCAAGTGGCAGGGAAATGTCGTGGCTTGCCACCGCGCCGATCAGGCGGTTGGCTTCGGGGATACTTTCCCTCAGGGTCCAAAACTCGTGCCGCTGAGCCCCCGACCGGGCGATCACCCCGTCACTGGCCAGACCCTGCGCAACGGCCACCCCGAACAGCCGCTCAAGGCTCTCCATCGGATCCTGGCCCCTGGCCAGCCCCACCTCGGTCAGAACGCACCATTCGGGTGGCTCCCTGAAGGGCTGGCGTATCTGCGGCATCACCTCGGACAGAAACTCCAGCCCCTGCCGGTTGATCAATTCGAATGCGCTAACCGTGTCCCCCATCTCGGCCCGCGCCAGCGCCAACAGGTCCAGCGCCGCCTTTGGCGAGGGCACCACGATCATCGCGGTGCCGATCCCGGCCGGAACCGGCGCAAGTTTTAGCGCAGCGGCGGTGATGATGCCCAGCGTCCCCTCGGCCCCGATCAGCAGGTTTCGCAGGTCATAGCCGGTGTTGTCCTTCCGCAGCCGTGTCAATCCGTGCCAGATACCCCCGTCGGGCAGCACCGCCTCAAGCCCCAGGCACAGATCGCGGGCATTGCCATAGCGCAGCACATTCACCCCGCCGGCATTGGTCGACAGATTGCCGCCGATACGCGCCGACCCTTCGGCGGCCAGCGACAGCGGGAACAACCGGTCCGCATCATCGGCGGCGGCCTGTACGTCGGCCAGAATGCAACCGGCCTCGGCCACCAGCACGTTTTCATCCCGGTAAGTGGCCCGGATCGCATTCATCCGCTCCAGTGAGATGATCAGCGGGGCCGGCCCCTCGGGCATAACCTGCCCGCCCACAAGACCGGTGCCGCCGCCGTAAGGCACAACCGGCACGCGGGCCTCGCCTGCGGCCCTGACCAGGGACGCGACCTCATCGGTGGTGCGTGGCAGGGCCAGAACCCCGCCCTGACCGGTCCAGCGGCCGCGTGGCTCTTGCAGGTAGCGCGGTTCGACCGGGCGCAGCACATCGTCGGGCAGCACGTCGCACAAGCGAGAGGCAAATTGCTTGTCAGCCGAATTGAGTTTCATGCGCCTTACTTGCCCAAGCGGCACGCGCGAAGCAACCCAATTCATGGCAGAGGTCCGGGGTCAAAGGCATCGCGGGGTGGGTGTAACCCACGCGCCGGCGCGTGCCACCTTACCCGGCGTCCGTCCGCCCGCGCCGGTCCGAGCGCAACGAGGCATAAAGCACATGCGTGCGCCAGCGCCCGTCGATCTGCAAATAGGACTGGGCCACGCCTTCGTATTTGAACCCCGAACTTTCCAGCAGCCCGCGCGAAGCGGCGTTTTCCGGCAGGCAGGCGGCCTCGATCCGGCTCAGGTCCAGTTGGGCAAAGGCGTAATGCACCACAGCACCTATGGCCTCGCGCATATACCCCTGCCGGGCAAATGTCTGGCCGGTCCAGTAACCCAACGTCCCCGCCTGCGCCGGGCCACGGCGGATATTATCCAGCGTGATCGCCCCCATAAGTTCCTGATCCGCACGCCGAAACATGAACAATGGCACCGCCGATCCACCCGACACCGATCTTTGCGCCCAGTAAACCCGGTTGGTGAACGCCTTGCGGCCAAGGTGATCGCTGGCCCAGCTTGGCTCCCACGGGATCAGATATGCCTGGCTTTGACGGCGTAGGGTGGCCCAGTCGCGAAAATCCGCATGCACCGGCAGACGCAGGGTAAGACGCTCGGTCTCGATCTTGAGCTTGCGTTTGGCGAGTAACATCAGAGGTGCATCAGGCCGCGCGCCTTGCCTGCAACTGGGCCAGTGTCGGGGCGGACTCGATCGGCCCGTAAAGCGCCAGCGCCGCCGGGGCGGACCCGACCATTTTCTCGGCAAAGCCGCGCACATTGTCGCAACTCACCGCGTCGATAAGCGCCACCGTTTCTTCAAGCGGTGGTACCCGGTCCCAGATCTGCACCAATCGCGCCAGCCGTTCGGCCCGGTTTGACGGGCTTTCCAGCCCCATCAGCATCCCGGCCTTCATCTGCGTGCGCGCACGCGCCACCTCCTGCGGAGTCATATCGCTGGTGGCGCGTTTCATTTCGTCGATGGTGATCTCGGCCAGTTCGCAGATTTGCGCGGCACTGGTGCCGGCATAGATCGTCGTGGTGCCGGTATCGGCGTAAGCTCCGGTCTGGGCAAAGATCGAATAGCACAGGCCGCGCGCCTCGCGCACCTCCTGAAACAGGCGGCTGGACATGCCGCCGCCCAGGGCGCTGGAATAGATCTGAGCGGTATAAATCTCGTCATCGCGGTAGCCCGGACTTTCAAACGCCAGCGCGAAATGCGCCTGCTCCAGCGTCTTGTTCCGGCGCACCTCGCCGCCGGTGAACCGTGCGGGCGTGGTTTTGCTGCCTTTGCCAGGCTGCAAATGTCCGAACGCCGCCTCGGCCAGTCGGACCAGAACATCGTGATCAACCGCCCCGGCCGCCGACAGGATCATCTGCTCGGGGCCGTAATGCTCGCTAACGAAACCCGACAGATCCTCGCGGGAAAAGGCGCTGACGCGCTCGGTCGGCCCAAGGATGGTCCGCCCCAGGGGCTGATCGCGATAGCTTTCCTCCTGTAGCCAGTCAAAGATCACATCGTCCGGCGTGTCATGCGCCTGACCGATCTCTTGCAGGATCACGCCGCGTTCGATCTCAATCTCGTCTGCGTCGAACACCGGGTTCATCACGATGTCGCCGATCACGTCCAGCGCCAAAGGCACGTCTGCTTGCAACACGCGGGCGTAATAGGCTGTCACCTCGCGCGATGTATAGGCGTTGATATAGCCGCCCACATCCTCGATCGCCTCGGCGATCTGCAACGCGCTGCGCCGCTTGGTGCCCTTGAACGCCATGTGTTCAAGGAAATGGGCGATGCCGTTCTGTTCGATCCGTTCGTGGCGGCCACCGGCGCTGACCCAGATGCCGACCGAAGCCGATTGCAGGCCCGGCATGTTTTCAGAAACGATACGAAAGCCGTTGGCCAGTTGGTCTAGCTGAACAGTCAATGGGCGATATGTCCTGTGATATGTGTTTTGAGGGCACCCAGATCATTGGCGATCCGGGTGATACGTTCCGGCCTCTCATACAGATCGGACATGCGCGGGGGAAGGGGGGGGTGAACGCCGCTTGCCTGTTCCACGGCGGCCGGGAATTTCGCCGGGTGGGCCGTGGCCAGCGTGATCATCGGTGCGTCCCCGCGCCTTTTCTCAGTTGCCACCTTCACGCCCACGGCGGAATGTGGGCAGAGCAGCGCGCCGCTGGATTTCAGCGTCGCCTTGATGGTATCAAGGGTTTCCTGTTCCGAGGCGCATCCGGATGTGAACACCTCCTGTAACCATTGCAGAGCACCTTGCGAGACATCGAACCCGCCGTCTGAAAGTTCTTCCATCAACCGCGCCACAGCTGATCCATCGCGACCATAGGCATCAAACAACGCCCGTTCAAAGTTCGAGCTGACCTCAATATCCATCGATGGGCTGACCGACGGTGCCACCCCGCCCTTGCGATAGCCCTGCCCTTGCAGGCAACGGTGCAGAATGTCGTTCTGGTTGGTCGCCACCACAAGCTGCCCGATGGGAAGCCCCATGCGTTTGGCGACATACCCGGCAAAGATGTCGCCGAAATTGCCGGTCGGCACCGTGAAATCCACCGCGCGATGCGGCGCACCCAGCGCCACGGCGGAATAGAAATAATACACCACCTGCGCCAGCACCCGTGCCCAGTTGATNCTGTTCACCCCGGCCANCTTCACGCCGTCGCGAAATTCGAAATCATTGAACATGTCCTTGAGCCGCGCCTGACAATCGTCAAAATCGCCATCCATCGCCAGGGCGTGNACATTGGCATCATCCGGCGTGGTCATCTGACGGCGCTGCACTTCGGAAACCCGGCCATGCGGGTACAGGATGAACACATCCACATTGTCCAGACCCCGGAATGCCTCAATCGCCGCCGAGCCGGTGTCCCCGCTTGTGGCTCCGACAATTGTCACCCGCTCGCCGCGCCGTTTCAGAGCATCCTGAAACAACTGTCCGATCAGCTGCATGGCAAAATCCTTGAACGCCAGGGTCGGCCCGTGGAACAGTTCGAGCAGGAAATGGCCCGAATCCAGTTGCACCAGCGGTGCCCGCGCGGCGTGGTTGAACCCCGCGTAGGCCCGCGCGATACAGGTCTCAAGCGCCGCGTCGGTAAAGCTGTCGCCGATAAACGGTCGCATCACCCGAAAGGCGGTTTCTTCATAACTGAGCCCAGTCAGCGCGGTAATATCGCCATTGTTCATTTGCGGTATTTCGGCGGGTACATAAAGGCCGCCATCACGGGCAAGACCGGTCAGCATTGCTTCTTCAAAGCTGAGGACGGGGGCGGACCCACGGGTTGAGATGTATTTCATGTCTTGTTGCTTTCGGCATTGGCGCGGGTGCGCCACAGAAAATAGGCAGTCATGGCGGACCAGACCAGAGCCAGCGAGAACCAGGTGATGGCGTATTGCAGGTGATCGTTTGTTATGGCCGAGGAGTCCACCGGCAACGGCGTCACGGCAGGGTCAGTATGTGACCGGGCGACAACCATCACCGGATCAGTGCCCAGCGCATCGGCCATTTCCGGAACGTCACGCGCGAACCAGATATTGCCTTGCATTTGCGGTTCGGGAGTAAAGCTGTCGATCTCATCCGGCCAGTGAAGATTGCCGGTGATCTGCATCTCACCGATGGTGCGGGGGTCATTTTTCCTGGCCGTCGGGGTGAACCCGCGATCCACCAGAATGCGCCGCCCATCCGCCATTTCGAAAGGCGCGATGATCCGGTAGCCGGCCCCGATCCTTTTGCGCGAGACCAGCACATGCAATTCCTGTGGCAACAGGGTGCCGTGAACCAGGACGGCCAGATATTTGTCACCGGCAGGGTCCGGATGGTCGGGAATGGCGACCGGGTCAGCCGCAACCCGCGCGTCGATTTCCTGAATGATCGCCCGCTTCCATGCCAGGCGCTGCATCTGCCAGCTGCCCAGCCACAGCAGGACAACGAGGCCGGACAGGCCGAAGATCAGCAGAAACAGAATACGGCGCATGGTGTCGATCAGGGCCCTTGTCAAAAGGAAAAGCGCGCGGGGTGCCCCCACGCGCTTTGCTTGATAGTTTGAGTCAGCGGTTTTTGAAACCGCTAACGCACGCCTACATGCCGGAGGTGCCCCAGATGTACACGGCAACGAACAGGAACAGCCAGACCACGTCGACAAAGTGCCAGTACCAGGCGGCGGCCTCGAAGCCGACATGCTGTTCCTGGGTAAAGTCACCCTTGATCGCCCGGATCAGGCAGACGGCCAGAAAGATCGTGCCGATGATCACGTGAAACCCATGGAACCCGGTGGCCATGAAGAAGGACGAAAAGAACATGTCATCACCGAATTTCCAGCCTTCATGCAGCAGCAACTCGGCGTATTCATAGGCCTGCAAGGCGGTAAATGCGACGCCCAGCACGATCGAGATGGCCAGCCCATTGACCAAAGCCTTACGGTCATTGTTATGCACCAGAGCATGGTGCGCCCAGGTTACCGCACAGCCCGAAAGCAGCAGGATCAGCGTGTTGATCAGCGGGATATGGAACGGGTCGACCGCGTGGATGACCGGCTGGACATATTCGGTGCCGGCATAGTCATACATCGGATAGATCGCCTGTTTGAAGAACGACCAGAACCAGGCGAAGAAGAACATGACTTCGGACATGATGAACAAGATTACGCCAAAGCGCAGACCGATCCGCACAACCGGCGTATGATCGCCCACATGGCTTTCGGTCACCACTTCGGACCACCAGGCGAACATGGTGTAAAGCACACCCACCAGCCCGATCCAGAAGATATACGGCGTGATCTCGTGCATCCACAGCACCGAGCCAAACAGCATGACGAACCCGCTGACCGCGCCGGCAAGCGGCCAGATCGAGGGGGCTAGAATGTGATAGTCGTGATTTTTCGCATGTGCCATGTCAGTGTCCCTCGCCTCGTGGCCTAGTTCAGTTTTGTGCCTGCTTTTGTATCAAGGGCGGCATAGCCCTCGGGCAGGTCGATTTCATAAAATGTGTACGATAACGTGATGGTATGCACGTATTTTGCGCTGCGGTCCTTTACGATCTGCGGGTCGACAAAGAAAGTCACGGGCATTTGCACCCGCTCGCCCGGTGCCAGTACCTGTTCGGTAAAACAGAAACACTCGATCTTGTCGAAGAATCCGCCGGCCGAATAGGGCGTCACGTTATAGGAAGCCTGCCCCGCAACCGGGCGGTCGGTCGGGTTGTAAGCCTCGTAGAACGCCAGACCTGTCTCGCCGATGCGCAGGGTCATCTCGCGCTGAACCGGTTTGAATTTCCAGGGCATGTCGCGGTCTTTGGACGCATCAAAGCGGATGGTGATGGTCTGGTCTAGGATTTCGTCGGACCCGGCAGCGGCCACGCCAGTGACGCCGCCAAATCCGGTCACCCGGCAGAACCAGTCGTAAAACGGCACCGAAGCCCAGGCCAGCGCGCCCATCAGGACAACCACGCCCACCAGTCCGGCGGCGGTTTTCTGAGGGCGTTTCAGCGCCATCAGTCCTGCACCTCGGCGCGCGGCATCTCGAAATCACCACTGGTGACCTTCACCACGGTCAGGCCAAAGACCAGAACGATAAAGCCTGCCAAAACAAGGCCCACGCCCAGATTGCGGCCAAACCGGCGGCGGTGCAATTCGTGGGTTGGCCTGAAACTCATCCCCAGCCCCCCAGCCCGTAGGGCTTCAGCACCGCTTCGGCCAGAATCGCAAGGAAATGGGCAAAGAGATAAAGCAGTGAGAGTTTGAAGAATGTCCGTTCGGTAGCGAAATCATCCGCCTCCGAGGCATCTTCGTCGCGCCGCCAGATACGAATGGCCCCGCGCAGAAACAACAGGTTCATCACGGCGGCAACCGCCAGATAGATCGGTCCGCCAATGCCCGAAAACGCCGCCCCAAGAGACAAAAGCGCCAGCAGGACAGTATAGACCAGAATATGCACCCTTGTGACCCGACGGCCATGGGTCACTGTCAGCATCGGCACGCCCGCATCATCGTAATCCGACCGCATGAACAGCGCCAAAGCCCAGAAATGCGGCGGTGTCCACATCAGGATCAGGGCAAACATCAGCACCGGCTCGATCGCCAGAGATCCGGTTGCCGCAACCCAACCGATGGCCGGAGGGAAGGCCCCTGCCGCCCCGCCGATGACGATGTTCTGCGGCGTCGCGCGCTTGAGCCACATGGAATAGATGACAACGTAGAAAAAGATGGTAAAGGCCAGGAANGCCCCGGCGTAAAGGTTGGTCGCCAGCGCTAGCATGACAACGGCCAGCGCCGCTAGCCCCAACCCCAGCGACAAGGCTTCGCCGCGTTCAATCTTGCCGGCGGGAATCGGACGGGCACGGGTCCGACGCATGATCGCGTCGATATCGGAATCCCACCACATGTTCAGCGCGCCAGAGGCACCGCCCCCCACGGCGATGAAAAGGATCGCGCAGAACCCGATAAGCGGGTGCACCGGCACCGGTGCCGCAATCAGCCCCACAAATGCCGTGAACACCACCAACGACATCACCCGCGGCTTGAGCAGGGCGAAGTAATCGCCAAACCCGGCCTCGTCATCGCGAGTATTTGTGCTGTAGCTAACGTCGCTCATGTCAGTCCCTGGGTCAGAGGTGCCATTGGCACTTTTGCCTGATTAGTTCGATGCCACAGAATAGCTTTGCGGCAGGCCGGCATATTCGTCGATTGCCAGTTCCAGCCATTCTTCATAGGCTTCCTGGCTGACCACTTTGACGGTAATCGGCATATAGGCGTGATCCTTACCGCACAGCTCGGAACACTGGCCAAAGTAGATGCCTTCCTTTTCGGCAGCGAACCACAGTTCGGCCAGGCGCCCCGGAACCGCATCCTGCTTCACGCCAAAGGCCGGAATGGTCCAGGAATGAATCACATCCGCGCCGGTAAGCTGCATCACGATGACCTTACCGACCGGCACAACCACGGCGGTGTCCGTGGCCAGCAGATATTCATCCTCGGCATAGCCGTATTCAGCCAGTTCTTCTTTTTCCAGCTTGAAGCTTTCAAAGCCGAATTCATGATCCACGTATTCATAGCCCCAGTACCACTGGTAGCCGGTGACCTTGATGGTTATATCAGCTTCGGGAATTTCCTGCTGTTTGAACAACACCGGCAAGGAAAACGCGCCGATGAACACGAGAATCACGATCGGAATGATCGTCCAGGCAATCTCGATGGGTGTATGGTGGGTAAAGGCCGCCGGTGTCGGGTTGGCCCGCCGGTTGAAACGCACGATGATATAAAGCACCAGCGCTCCGACAAAGACGCAGATCGCCGTGATGATGACCAGAATCAGCCAATCCAACGCAAACGTATCGCGCGCCAGTTCAGTGGCGGCAGGCTGAAAGCCCACGGCACCGTTCACCGGCTTGCCAATGGTTTCCAACCCGTCCTGGGCCAGAGCGGGAAGGCCTGAAAGGGCGGTGAAAAGGCCCGAAAGGGTCAAAGCATGCTTCATATTGTTTTCCTGATCGGTTGATCACGTTGTTCGCGGCACTTTACCCGATCTGCAAAAATCCGGCGCGGCCCTGTTGTCTTTGTCGTCGGTAAAAAACATATTCCACGTGTCAGTTAAAGAGAAATGCTTGCGTCAAACAGACGCTTTTTTGATTTAGATCAATTTTTGGGACTTAAATCCATGTCTGAGACACCTTTTCGACCCTTCGATTCGACGCTGCCGATGGCCGGGGCCCTTGCGGTTTTGCGTGATGCCACGTTTGGTGCCGACGATGGTGAACTGTTCGTCGAGCGGCGCAAATCCGAAGCATTGGCGTTTGATGACGGCCGTTTGCGCAGCGCCAGCTATGACTCCTCGATTGGGTTTGGCCTGCGGGCGGTGCGCGGCGAGGTGGCGGGATATGCCCATTCCACCGATGTTTCGATCCCGTCGCTGCAACGCGCCGCCGAGACCACCCGGCTGGCGGTGGCGCAAGGCGGCGGCACCATGGCAGATGCGCCCCCGCCCACCAACAAGCGGCTTTATACTGACACGGACCCGATTGGGGAAACCGCCTTTCCTGTCAAGATCGAGACCCTGCGCGAGATTGACGCCTTTGCCCGCGACCTTGATTCGCGCGTCGTTCAGGTTTCGGCCACCATCGCCGCCAGCCTGCAAGAGGTCGAAATTCTGCGCGCAGACGGCTCATTGGTGCGCGATGTCCGGCCGATGACGCGGGTCAATGTTTCGGTGATCGTCGATCAGAATGGCCGGCGCGAAAGCGGCAGCGCCGGTGGCGGCGGGCGGGTTGACCTGAGCGGGTTGATAGACCCGGCAGACTGGCAGGCCAAGGCGCGCGAGGCATTGCGAATCGCCGTGGTCAACCTCGAGGCCGTGCCCGCCCCCGCCGGTGTGATGGAGGTGGCGCTTGGCCCCGGCTGGCCCGGCATCCTGCTGCACGAAGCGGTGGGGCATGGGCTTGAGGGGGATTTCAATCGCAAGGGCACCTCGGCTTTTGCCGGGCTGATGGGCAAACAAGTGGCCGCAGCCGGGGTGACGGTGCTTGATGATGGCACGATCCCTGACCGGCGCGGATCGATCACGGTGGATGACGAAGGCACGCCGTCACGGCGCAATGTGCTGATCGAAGACGGTATTCTTGTCGGCCTGATGCAGGACCGCCAGAATGCCCGGCTGATGGGGGTCGAACCAACCGGAAACGGACGGCGTCAAAGCTATGCCCACGCGCCGATGCCCCGCATGACCAACACCTATATGCTGGGCGGCGATACCGACCCGGGCGATCTGGTGGCGGATATAAAGGATGGCATCTGGGCGGTTGGCTTCGGCGGTGGTCAGGTTGACATCACCAATGGCAAGTTCGTGTTTTCCTGTACCGAGGCCTACCGCGTTGTAGACGGCAAGGTCGGCGCGCCGGTCAAGGGGGCCACGCTGATCGGGGACGGGGCCACATCTTTGAAACATATCCGTGCATTGGGCAATGATATGGCGCTTGATCCCGGCATGGGCAATTGCGGCAAGGACGGACAATGGGTACCGGTTGGGGTGGGTCAGCCGACGGTTCTGATCGGCGGGCTGACAGTAGGAGGGGCTGCGACCTAGTGGATCGACCGAAATATTTGAACCCCCAGGCCGGCCAGCAAGGTTGCTGCGCAAGCCACTCAAATGCTTTGATAAATTGATCCATCAAGAAAACGGCTAGTGGTTCGAACCGTCAGATTCGCACCACTAGGGTTTCAGATGTTTGCGCATCTGTGGCTGTGGACCGAAACGGTTGTCCCCCGCCTGACTTGGCCGCGTTAGCCACCACACCACAATCAATGGCGAGACGGTCAGCACAAACAGCGACCCAAGGGCCACAATCGCCCCCAGTTCCCCGACGATCTCCTGAATATCCACGGACAAAAGCGGCCCGAACCCGGTCAGGAACGCAAGGAACATGCTGACCCCCAGCATCACGATGAGCGGATAGAACAGATAGATGCCGCTGCGCCCGGTATCGTGCATGCGCCGCCAACCCGCCGCGAGAAGCGGCAGCGCCACGATCACCCCGAAAAGGCTGCCCAATGGCCCGTTGGTCCGGATCATCACACCGTTGATATCGATCACGACCCGCCCCGCGAAAAGCGCCCGATCCAGAAAGTTCAGTGCCGTTGAGACCAGCACGACGAACAGCACAAAATTCCAGTATTCCGCCCGAGCCGCGCGCCCGGAGAACCGCGCGTATTTGCGCAGACATGTCAGGATCGCTCGCAGGAAACTCATGGTGGTGACCTCAGACCCAGGATTTCCCGGGCCTGAGTGACGCTTGCGACCGGCCGACCATGTTGCGCGCAGATATCGGAGGCGCGCAGCACCAAGGCCGCATTGGACGGCGCAAGGGTATGGCGATCCAGCCTGACATTGTCTTCCAGGCCGGTGCGCAGGTGCCCCCCGGCGGCAGCTGCCCATTTGTTCAGCTCTATCTGATTCGCCCCAACCCCCGCCGCACACCACGGCGCGCCGGGAAACAGCCGGGCAACGGTGTGGACATAAAAGTCAAATACCTCGCGGTCGGCCGGCATCGCGTTCTTCACGCCCATCACGAACTGAACATAAGGCACGTCCCTGATCCGCCCTTCGCGGTGCATCTGGGCGGCCATGAATATGTGGCTCAGATCAAAGGCTTCAATCTCGGGTTTCACGTCGTTGGCGCGCATTTCGGCTGCCAGCCAATCCACCAGTTCGGGCGGGTTTTCATACACGCGGGTGGGAAAGTTGTTCGACCCGACCGACAGGCTGGCCATGTCCGGACTCAGCCCCAGCATGCCACCGCGCTCCTTGCCGGCACCCGACCGCCCGCCGGTCGACAGTTGGATGATCATGCCCGGACAGTGCTTTTCCACACCTTCCTTGAGGCGGGCAAACTTGTCCGGGTCCGAACTTGGGCTTTGGTCGTCATTGCGTACATGGGCATGACAGATCGTCGCCCCGGCCTCGAACGCGGCCTGCGTGCTTTCGACCTGCTCGGATACGGTAATCGGTACCGCCGGATTGTCGGCCTTGGTTGGCACGGAACCGGTGATCGCAACGCAGATAATGCATGGGTCGGACATGAGCAGGCCTTTCCAAGTGATATGCGGTGATCCTAGTGGATCGACCGAGACATTTGAATTGCTTCGACCTGCGTCAGGGTTGTTTCGCAAGCCATTAAGATGTCTTGATAAGTTGATCCATCAAAAATGGCTAGTGGTTCGAATCATCAGATTCGTACCACTGGAACAATCAGCGTGAAATCTGAACCACCCATGCTCTCTTGCCAGTTTCCAGTCCAGTTTCCTGTCTCAATCACGTGCGAAGAAAGCCCGGCAGGCTTGATAAGCACCGGCCCGCGAAAGCCCAAAATCACTCGCGTGTCAGTTCTGATCTCGTCTTGCCTGGAAAAACCTCTGCAAGAGTGCGCGGGCTTCGGCCTCGGCTATACCGTCAAAGATTTCGGGCACGTGATGCGCCTGCGGATGCGAAAATACCCTTGCCCCATGCGACACACCGCCTGACTTTGGATCACCCGCGCCATAATAAAGCCGGGCAATCCTTGCCGCGGCAATGGCCGCTGCACACATCGCGCATGGCTCCAGCGTAACATAAAGATCATGACCGGTCAGGCGCTCGGAGCCCGCGCTTGCACAGGCTTCGCGGATCGCCAGAATCTCGGCGTGACCTGTTGGATCACACCGCTCTTTTGTCCGGTTCCCTTCCATCGCCACAACCCGCCCATCCGGCGCAACGATCACCGCGCCGACCGGCACTTCGCCCCTCTCAGCTGCGGCGCGGGCCTGTTCAAGTGCCTGTTTCATATAAGATTTGAATACCATGCCTCACCCTGCCCCTCATTGAACACTTTCGCAAGCAGACAGAATGGGGTAAGCGGCTGGTCATGAACACCCCTCCCCCTCCCGGCGACCGGATCGCCAAAGTTCTTGCCCGTGCCGGCATCGCCTCGCGTCGTGAATCCGAGCGGATGATCGAAGCGGGCCGGGTCGAGGTCAACGGGCGCAAGATCGACAGCCCGGCGCTGAACGTGACCGGGGCCGACAAGATCAAGGTCGATGGCAAACCGTTGCGCGAACCCGAACCGGTGCGCCTGTGGCTGTATCACAAACCGCCCGGTCTGGTGACCACCACAAGCGACGAAAAGGGCCGCGCGACGATCTTTGACGACCTGCCCGAAGATCTGCCACGGGTGATGTGTGTCGGGCGGCTTGATCTGAATTCCGAAGGATTGCTTCTGCTGACAAACGATGGCGCGATCAAGCGCCAGCTGGAACTGCCCAGCACCGGTTGGCTGCGCAAGTATCGCGTACGGATCAACGGGCGGCCCAAGGACGAAGATTTCGCCCCGCTGCGGCGTGGTCTGGTAATCGGGTCAGAGCGGTTCCAGCAGATGAGTGTCACTCTGGACCGTCAGCAAGGGGCAAACGCCTGGCTGACCATCGGGCTGCGCGAAGGCAAGAACCGCGAAATTCGCCGCGCCATCGAAGATGTCGGTTTCAGCGTCAACCGTCTGATCCGCGTTTCATACGGGCCGTTCCAACTGGGCACGCTGAAGCCCGGCGCGGTCGAGGAACTGCGCCGCCGGGTGGTACGCGATCAGTTGGGCCTGGACCACGAGGCAAGCGGCAGTTCAAGCGATCAAAGCGGCACTGCCAAACCAAAAAAACCGCCTCGCCCACAGCGGAATCGCGCAGGGAAGAAACCGGGTAAGAACGCGGGCAAGAACTTGGGCAAGAATCCGGCAAAACGGGGCAAAACCTGACAGCCCGCCAGGTTTCCAAACGGCTTTTCGTCAGGCTTTGGTAAAAGGTTGCGCCGCTTCCCCCTAGCAAGGTGGCAAACCATGCTTTAGGTTTTCGTAATAGTTGCATCACCCTGGGGACCAGAAATGTCCGGAACCGCTGTGCAGAGACTGGCTTTTGGCGCGCTGATCATTCTGATGTTCGGCATTTGCACCGGCTGGGTTGGGGGGCTTTAAGCATGGCCCAACGCTTTGGTGGCAAATTCAGCCCCGAATCATCCGACACAGAAACATCCGGCGACGTTTCTGCGCCGCGCAACCAGTTTGACGGGGCGCAGGTGGATCCGGTTGGCCTGCGCGCCAATCTTTTGTTTGTCCCGGCCATTCCGCTGGTTTTCCTTTCCCTTAGTGACGGCGCGATTGGTCTGGCTCTGGGCCTGAGCGCTGCCGCGCTTCTGACGCTTGCCGCCTGGCTGTTGCGGGGCGGATTACGCGCCGAGGCGGCGTATACTGCGCGCAAAGTGGCGCGCCGCCCGGCCTTTCCGCGCAAGATGGCCGCCAGCCTGCTGACCGGGGCGGGCATTGCCCTGGCGGCATACAAAAACGAACCGGGGCTGGTCGCGCCGCTGCTTTATGGCGGTATTGCCCTGGTGCTGCATGGCGTGGCCTTCGGTCTGGACCCGCTGAAAGACAAGGGCATGGAGGGCATTGATACATTCCAGCAAAACCGCGTCGCGCGCGCCGTGACCGAGGCCGAAACCCACCTGTCCGCCATGAGCGCCGCCATCAAACGCGCCGGCGACCGTCAGGTTGAAGCACGGGTTGACCAGTTCCAGACTACCGCCCGCGATCTGTTCCGCACGGTCGAGGAAGACCCGCGCGACCTGACCGGCGCGCGCAAGTATCTGACCGTCTATCTGCTGGGCGCGCGCGATGCGACGATCAAATTCGCCGATATCTACGCCCGCAACCGCGATGCGCAGGCGCGCGCCGATTATCTGGCGTTGCTTGACGATCTGGAACAGAATTTCGCTGCCCGCACCCGCAAGATGCTGCTGGATGACCGCTCTGATCTGACCATAGAAATTGACGTGCTGCGCGAAAGATTGCAGCGCGAAGGCGTCCGTTCAACCTGACCCTATTTGTAACGAGGAACCCGATATGTCCGATACGATCCGCCAAAAGGCCGAAAGCGCAAAGACCGAGATCGACGAGGTGGCCGCCGTCGTGCTGCTGGAACCCACCGGTGACATCGTACCGCTGGCAAAGGCCGACGCGCCGGTGGGCGCGGAAATTCGCCGGCGCATGGACGAAATCGACATGGAGGACACCAATTCGATCGTCGCCTTCGGGTCCGGCGCTCAGGCTGAATTGCAGGAAATAAGCCAGGCCATGCTGGCGGATGTGCGCAACAAGGATGTCGGACCGGCGGGTGACAGCCTGCGCAATATCGTCACCACGATCCGCGGTTTTTCGATCAGCGAACTCGACGTGCGGCGCAAACAAAGCTGGTGGGAACGCCTGTTGGGCCGCGCCGCGCCCTTTGCCCAGTTCACCGCCCGGTTCGAAGAGGTTCAGGAACAGATCGACAGGGTCACCGATGATCTTCTCGGGCACGAACATACCTTGCTGAAAGGACATCAAGTCGCTGGACCTGCTGTATGACAAGACCCTGCAATTTTACGATGAACTGGCGCTTTACATCGCGGCGGGCGAGGAAAAGCTGTCGGTGCTGGACGCAACTGACATTCCCGCCAAAGACGCCGCCGTCAAAGCGGCGGACGAGGCCGATCAGGTGATGGCAGCGCAGGAATTGCGCGATCTGCGCGCCGCGCGCGACGATCTGGAACGCCGGGTGCATGACCTGAAACTGACGCGACAGGTGACGATGCAGTCGCTGCCCTCAATCCGGCTGGTGCAGGAGAACGACAAATCGCTGGTCACCAAGATCAATTCGACGCTGGTCAATACCGTGCCGCTTTGGGAAACCCAACTGGCGCAGGCGGTAACGATCCAGCGCAGCGCCGAAGCGGCGTCAGCCGTGCGCGACGCCAACGATCTGACCAACGAATTGCTGACCTCGAACGCCGCCAACCTGCGCGACAGCAACAAGCTGATCCGTCAGGAAATGGAGCGCGGCGTGTTTGACATCGAGGCCGTGAAACAGGCCAATGCCGACCTGATCGGCACCATTCAGGACAGTCTGGCCATTGCCGATGAAGGCAAGGCACGGCGCGCGGCGGCCGAGCAAGAGCTGAAAAAGATGGAGGCCGAACTGCGCGACACGCTGGCATCGGCCAAGGCGCGCAAGGATGGTGTGGGTGACACATCCGGCGGCGCAGTGCCGGGATAAGGGAAACATTGATGCGGCATGGGGAAAAGTTGTTTCGGGGGATACGAGGCCCCGCGTTTCTTTTGTTGTGCGCGGCACAAATGTTGACCGCCTGCGACGATTTTGAAACCTCCCCGGCCGTTGCCCCCCAGACGCGACCGCAAACCCTGGCGACTCCGGCCCCGCGCTCGGCCCAAAGCGAGGCATTGGCGCGCTATTATGTGGCGCTTCAGAACGACCTTCTGACGCGCGGGTTGCTGCGCACCGATGGCGGCGGGCCGGATACCGGGTTCAGACCCGACGATCTGGCGCGGAATTTTGAAAACATCGCCTTTTTCGATGAGTATTCACGCGGCAGCGCGACGCCGCTGGACCGCCCCGGCACCAGCGGTCATCTCAGCCGCTGGAGCAACCCGGTACGCATCAGCAGCGAATTCGGACCCAGCGTACCGCAGGCGCAGCGGGACAAGGATCAGGCCAGCATCTCGGGTTATGCCGCGCGGCTGGCCCGCGTGACCGGGCACCCGATTTCTTCGGTGAATGGCAATGGCAATTTCCACGTTTTTGTCGCCGGCGAAGATGACCGCGATTTTGTGCAGATGCGCCTGAAACAACTGGTGCCCAACATCAGCCAGGCCGAACTGAATCTGTTCGCCAATCTGCCCCGGTCNTATTATTGTCTGGTGGTTTCGGTGTCCGACGCCCGCGCCCCCCACATCTATTCCCGCGCCGTGGCGCTGATCCGGGCCGAACACCCCGATCTGGTGCGGCTGTCGTGCATCCACGAAGAGATTGCCCANGGGCTTGGCCTGCCCAACGACAGCCCCCGCGCNCGCCCGTCGATCTTCAATGACGACGACGAATTTGCCTTGCTCACCACACATGACGAGCTTTTGCTGAAAATGCTGTATGATCCACGGCTGAAACCGGGCATGAGCGCAGATCAGGCCCGTCCTGTGGTGAGGATCATCGCCTATGAATTGATGGGGCACGCGTTGTGATGCGCTGCCCTGATTATGAAGTGAAAGGACCAGTTTTATGGGTATTTTTGATTTTCTAACCGGCGAATTCATCGACGTCATTCACTGGGTGGATGACACACGCGACACGATGGTCTGGCGGTTCGAGCGTGAGGGCCACGAAATCAAATACGGGGCCAAGCTGACCGTGCGGACCGGTCAGGCGGCGGTATTTGTGCACGAAGGCCAGCTGGCGGATGTGTTCACCCCCGGTCTTTACATGCTGGAAACAAACAACATGCCGGTGATGACCACGTTGCAGCACTGGGACCACGGGTTTCAAAGCCCGTTCAAATCCGAGATCTATTTCGTCAACACCACCCGGTTCAATGACCTCAAATGGGGCACCAAGAACCCGATCATCTGCCGTGATCCGGAATTCGGGCCGGTGCGTATCCGCGCCTATGGCACCTATGCGGTCAAGGTCAGCGATCCGGCCCGTTTTCTGACCGAAATCGTCGGCACCGACGGCGAATTCACCATGGACGAAATCAGCTTTCAGGTACGCAACATTATCGTGCAGGAGTTTTCGCGTGTTGTGGCCGGCGCGGGCATTCCGGTATTGGACATGGCCGCCAACACCGCCGATCTGGGCAAGCTGCTGGCGACACAAATTGCGCCGACACTGGAAAGCTATGGGCTGTCCATCCCCGAGCTTTACATCGAAAATATCTCGCTGCCACCGGCGGTCGAGGCGGTGCTGGACAAGCGCACTTCCATCGGCCTGGCGGGCGATCTGGGCAAATTCACCCGGTTTTCCGCTGCCGAAGCGATGACTGCCGCCGCTGCCAACCCGTCCGGCGGTGGCATGGCCGCAGGTCTTGGAGCCGGAATGGGCATGGCGATGGGGCAACAGATGGCGCATCCTGGTCCTTGGGGGGCATCCCCTGCACCGGTTGCGACACCGCCGCCCCCGCCACCGGTCGAAAAGGTCTGGCACATCGCCGAAAACGGGGCCACCAAGGGGCCGTTTTCACGCGCCGCGCTGGGCCGCATGGCCGTCGAAAACAGCCTGAGCCGGGAAACTCTGGTATGGGCCGCCGGTCAGGATGGCTGGTTGCGCGCCGGCGATATTCAGGAACTGGCCCAGCTTTTCACCATCCTGCCACCGCCGCCGCCTCCGGGGGTTTAACCCTGCCTCGCCCAAATGACCCCGCCGCAAAAGGCAAGCCCCCGAATGCCCGACACATCCCTACAAGAGCACCGCTTTCCCTGCGATCAATGCGGCAGCGATTACCGCTTTGATCCCGCCAAGGGCCATTTGGTCTGCGACCATTGCGGACATTCAGAAACCATCGGCTCTGGTCCCTGGAAAGGCGCGGCGCTGAAGGAACTGGATTTCACGGCGGCCAGCGACGACCAGTTGCCCGAGGCCGATATTGAGGAAACCCGGATCTCAAGCTGTCCCAACTGCGCCGCTCAGGTCGAGTTCGACCCGGCCACGCACGCGGCCGAATGTCCGTTCTGCGCCACGCCGATCGTCATCGATACCGGCACCAGCCGACACATCAAACCACGCGGTGTGCTGCCGTTCAGTGTGGACGAACGTACCGCCCACAAGGCCATGGCCGACTGGCTGGGCCGCCTTTGGTTCGCGCCGGGCGGGCTGAAGCAATACGCACGCAAAGGGCGAAAGATGCAGGGCATTTATGTGCCATACTGGACCTTTGATGCCGATACCAAATCCAGCTATCGCGGTGAACGCGGCACGGTCTATTACGAGACCCGCACTGTGACCCGCGATGGAAAAAAGGTTCAGGAAAAGGTGGCCAAAGTGCGCTGGCGCTCTGTTGCCGGGCGGGTCGCGCGGTTCTTTGACGATGTGCTGGTGCTGGCCTCGCACAGCCTTCCCAAACGGTATACCGATGCGCTGGAACCCTGGGATCTGCCAGCGCTTGAGCCTTATCAACCACAATTCTTGGCCGGGTTCCGCGCCGAGGCCTATACAATCGAACTGTCCGATGGGTACAAACAGGCGCGCCAGCACATGGCCCGGATGATCGAACGCGACGTGCGCTTTGACATCGGCGGCGACCGGCAGCGCATTCACGACATCGACACAGAGGTATCGGATGTCACGTTCAAACATATCCTGCTACCGGTCTGGCTGGCTGCGTATAAGTACCGCGGGACGACCTTCCGCTTTGTGGTCAACGGACGCACGGGGCGGGTGCAGGGCGAGCGCCCGTGGTCGGTTATCAAGATCACAATCGCTGTGATCCTGGCATTGCTGGNGGCAGCCGGAATCGGCTATCTGATTGCAACCAACCAGTAAACCAATGCGTCCCCCGACCGCCCTAGCCGCGTATCAGNCGCGGGAAATTTCTATTTTCTTCGCGCTTTCGGCCTGTTCCGGGACCAATTTCGGCACGTTTACGTGCAGCGCCCCGTCCTTCATCCGCGCGCTGGCCTTGGCCCCGTCGGCATCGGCTGTCAGCCGGAAAGACCGGCGGAATGCGCCGTACTGACGCTCGGAGAAATACCAGGTATCCCCGGATTTTTCAGTTTGGGTTTTCTTCTCGCCGCGAATGGTGACAACGCCATCATCGACGCTCAGATCAACGTCGTCCTCGCTGACGCCGGGCAGCTCCATCGAGATGTCATAAGCGGATTCACCGCTTGACGCCTCGGTGGCCGGACTCAGCCAGTCGGCCACTCAATTTCCAAAACTGCGGAACGGATCATAAAGCGACGGCCAAAGGCCGGAATGTTCGGTTTTCTCAACCATGCTCGGGCCTCCTTTCTCATTTACGCATCGGGCAAATTTTACTTTATCTGCCCCCGGCCCGCCTTGATCAGACGGAAATTCCTGCTCTTGCGGATCGTGCGCGCCCCGGTCATCCTGTGGCGAGCCCCAAACAAGGACACGGCCCCCATGACCATAACCCCTGATGCACTGGACGAGCTGTTTGCGGCGCGTCATTCCTGCCGCGCCTTTCGCCCTGACCTGGTGCCGCGCGCGCAAATCGAACAAATCCTGAAAACCGCCAGCCGGGTGCCATCCTGGTACAATATGCAACCCTGGAAGGTCACCCTGACAAGCGGGACCGAAACCGACCGATTTCGCGCCGCCCTGCAAAACGAAGTGGCCACCGGATCTACCGATCCCGATCTGCCGTTTCCGGACAAGTACACGGGCGTTTATCAGGATCGCCGCCGGGAAACCGGCTGGCAATTGTACAAGGCGGTTGGCGTGGAAAAGGGTGATCGCGCCGGGTCGGCCCGCCAGATGATGGAAAACTTTGCCCTGTTTGGTGCCCCCCATTGCGCGATAGTGTCCGCTCCGACGGATCTCGGCTCCTATGGTGCCGTTGATTGTGGCGGGTTTATCACCGGCTTTACCATTGCCGCGCAAGCGGGCGGAGTGGCCAGTATTGCCCAGGCAGCGGTGGCCTCTTACGGGCCGTTCCTGCACCGCTTTTTCGACATCCCCGACGACCAGTTGATCCTGTGCGTGATTTCCTTCGGCTATAGCGACAAAGACCATCCCGCCAACAGTTTTCGCACCAGCCGGGTCGGGTTGGACTCGATCGTGGACTGGCGAGGCTAGACAATGCGTGCCCTCATCCAACGGGTCACAAAGGCCAGCGTCACGGTTGACGGCCAGGTCATCGCCAAGGTTAATGCCGGCCTGCTGATCCTTGTCTGCGCCATGCAGAACGACAGCACGGCACAAGCCGACGCGCTTGCCGCCAAGATCGCCAAGCTGCGCATATTCGCCGATCAAGCTGGCAAGATGAACCGCTCATTGCTGGACGTTGGTGGAGAGGCGCTGGTAGTCAGCCAGTTCACTCTGGCGGCGGATACCGCGCGCGGCAATCGTCCGGGGTTTTCGGCGGCGGCCCCTCCGGCCTTGGGTGAATCGCTTTACCAGCATTTCGCGCATGCCTTGACAGCCCTCGGCGTGCCGGTCGGGACCGGTCGGTTTGGCGCGGACATGAGTGTTGAGCTGATCAATGACGGTCCGGTGACGATCTGGATGGATATGGAATGAACGGTGCCAAGAAGGCCCTTGCCATCTGGCATGCCGGCGTTGAGGCGGTGGGCGGATATCTTGCAACAATGCGCGCGCTGAAGGCTGACCAAACCGTCAAACCTGACCAGATCATCGCGGTCGGCAAGGCAGCAGGGACAATGACGCAAGCGGCCCTTGACCGATTTGGCCCGGTCCCGGCGCTGGTGGTGACTAAGGACGGGCATGGAACCGGGCTGGCGGCCCATGTGCACCTGATCGAGGCGGCGCATCCGGTGCCGGATACGCGCAGCCTGGCAGGCGGGCAGGCATTGCGCGAAACACTTGCGGCCATGCCCAAAGGTTCGAATGTGCTGATGCTGATTTCGGGCGGGGCATCATCGCTGGCCGAAGACCCGGTCGCCGGCAGGACGCTGGCGGATTTGCAGGCACTGAATCGCCACTTGCTGGCGGCAGGGCTGGACATCGTCGCGATGAACCGCGAACGGCGCAAGCTGTCGCGCATCAAGGGCGGCCGTTTGCTTGGCCATTTCCACGGCGCAGGGGTGCGGGTACTGGCGATTTCGGATGTTCCGGGGGATGATCTGGCGGTTATCGGTTCGGGCTTGGGAAGCGCGCCAGACCACCATGATTTCACTTATCGCGCGCAGATTATTGCCTCGAACGCGATTGCCCGCGACGCTGCCGCCGCGGCGGCGCGCGCCCTTGGGTGTCCGGTGCTGGAATGTGGCGAGGTGCTGCATGATGATCTTGATGCATTGGCGCGCCACATCGGGCCACGGATAAGGTCGATGGGACCGGGCGTGATGATTTTTGGCGGTGAACCGACGGTTGTTTTGCCGGCGAACCCCGGTCGGGGCGGGCGCAATCAGGCGCTGGCACTTGCACTGGCGCGCGAGATTTCCGGGGCTGAGGGGCTGACAGTGGTCGTGGGCGGCACGGACGGGTCGGATGGCCCAACCGATGCCGCGGGTGGCGTTGTTGACGGGACCACCTGGGGTCCGGGCGCGGCTGAAGCACTGGCGACTGCGGACAGCGGTCGCTATCTGGACGCCAGAGGTGCCCTGTTGCGCACCGGGCCGACCGGCACCAATGTCATGGATCTGGCTGTCGCCGTGCGCGCTTGATGATTGGCGATCATTGCAAAACGGTCAACCTATGACATCGGTTCCCAACGCGCTTTTCGAAATTGAGTAGCTACCCGATCCGGTGACAACCCACGCGCGGGGCGCGGGCTTAGTCATAAGGCCAGATCCCCTGCCGTGCGTCCGGTTACTCGGCCCATTCCCAGGGTCGTGTGAACCCGCCCAGCACTTTTGCGACAGCCTCGTCATTTGCGCCGCCCCGACGCAGTTGCGCCACCAGACCGCGGGTCTTGTCATCAATGACAGACGTCACGCGCGCCTGCACGGCGGCCTCTTCCAGAGCCGCATTATACACACGGGTGATCGCCTGTTTGCGCAGTTCCGGTTTGAACACCTTGCCCACGGCGGTTTTCGGCAGCTCGTCAAGGATGGTCATATGCTTGGGGTGGGCGGCACGTTCATGCACATGGACGCGGCAGTATTCAAGCAACTCCTCGGGCGAAACATCGGCCCCGGCCACCAGTTCGACAAAGGCACAGGGCAACTCACCGGCGTGGGCGTCCGGCTGGCCAATCGCTCCGGCAAAGGCCACGGCGTTGTGGCCCAGCAACGCCTCTTCGATCTCGGCCGGGTCGATGTTGTGACCGCCGCGAATGATCAGATCCTTGGCGCGCCCGGTGATCCACAGATAGCTGTCGCTGTCGAACCGGCCCAGATCGCCGGTGCGCAGGTATTCACCGTGGTAAAACAGGTCTTCGTTCTTGGCTGCCTCGGTATAGGTATTACCGGCGTAAACACCCGGATTGGAAATGCAGATCTCGCCGATCTCGTCCACGTCGGCCTCGATCGGGCCACCGGGCGTGCCTTTGTAAATCTTCACATCCGTATAAGGGAAGGTAATACCGACCGAACCGATCTTCTTTTCACCATCGGTCGGATTGCAGGATACAAGGCAGGTGGCCTCGGTCAGGCCATAGCCTTCGACCACGTTGACGCCGGTCGCCTCCTCAAAGCGGCGGAACAGTTCGACCGGCAACGGGGCCGAGCCGGAAAACGCGGTCTTGATGGTGCTGATATCCGCATCAACCGGGCGCTGCATCAATGCCGAAATGGCGGTGGGTACGGTGATCATGAAGGTAGCGTTCCAGCGTTCGATCAGCTTCCAGAAATTGTCGAACACCCCGTCGCCGCGATAGCCCTGCGGCGTCGGGAACACCACATGCGCGCCGCTGGCAATCGCCGCCATCAGGATCACATGCACGCCGAACACATGGAACATCGGCAGAGGGCACATGATGTTGTCGTCTTCGGTATAAAGCAGCGTGTCACCGATCCAGCCATTATAGATCAGCCCGGAATACTGGTGCTGCGCCACCTTGGGCATGCCGGTGGTGCCGCCAGTGTGGAAATAACAGGCCACCCGGTCCTTGCCGCCGTCGGCAAAATCCAACGTGGTGGACTGGCGCGCCAGTTCCTTTTTGAATATCTTGTAGTCGGCGTGGGCCAGCCCCTCTTTGTTGTCCATTTTGGGCCGGATCAGCGGCACGATCCACGATTTCGGCGGCGTCAGGTAACGGTTCAGGTCGACCTCAAGCACCGTGTTCACGTTGGGCGCGTGGCGCACCGCTTCGGCGGTTTTTTCGGCCACGTCAGTTTTCGGGAATGGGCGCAGGGTGACGACAACCTTGGCGTTGGTCTCGCGCAGGATAGCGGCGATCTGTTCGGGTTCCAGCAGCGGGTTGATCGGGTTGACGATGCCGGCAATGGCACCGCCCAGCAGGGTGGTGATGATCTCGGTGCAGTTGGGCAGGATATAGGCCACCACGTCGGTCTCGCCGACCCCGAGCGAGCGGAACAGGTTGGCCGCCTGACAGGTCTGCGCCATAAGCTGGGACCAGCTCAGGGTTTCAGCCTTGTCTTGGGGACCGGACAGCAACTGGTAGCTGATCGCGTCATTGTCGGGAACCCGTGTCGCCGTGCGTTCCAGCATCTGATACAGCGTGACCGGTTTGTCCCGCTGTTCCCAAGGCCCCTCGTTTTCGATCGCATCGCGATCCGCCATATCCGCAAAGGTTTTCATCGTCTTCTCCCCTGATGGCCCGTATTCAGGCTTTCTTTTCACTGGAGGCAGGATGGGTAAAAAACTGCGGCGACGCAAGCAAAGGCTTAACGTCAGGCCGGTCATGGTTTTGGTAACGCCGCGCCAATCCGCGTTATTCGGCCGCCATTCCGTCGGTGAACTGCAAGCGCGCCAGCCTTGCATACAGCCCGCCTTCGGCCACCAACTGATCATGCGGACCGGTGGCCACAATCCGGCCCTGATCCAGGACGACGATCCGGTCGGCCTTTTTCACCGTCGCCAGCCGATGCGCCACAATCAGCGTGGTGCGCCCGGCGCTAAGTTTGTCCACCGCATGTTGCACCGCGCGTTCGCTTTCGGCATCCAGCGCGCTGGTGGCCTCGTCCAGCAACAGAACCGGCGCGTCGCGCAAAATGGCGCGGGCAATGGCGATGCGCTGTTTCTGACCCCCCGACAGCATGACGCCGCGTTCGCCCACATAGCTGTCATACCCATCGGGAAGCGCCGAAATGAACTCGTGCGCAGCCGCCGCCGCCGCCGCCGCTTCAACCTCGGAATCGGTGGCATCAAGACGACCAAAGCGGATATTTTCGCGCGCCGAGGCGGCAAAGATCACCGGATCCTGCGGCACCAGAGCGACCGATGTGCGGAAATCATCCCGCACCAGGTCGCCCAGGCCGACGCCATCCAGCGTGACACGCCCCTGATCGGGGTCATAAAACCGCAGGATCATCTGGATCATCGTGGTCTTGCCTGCCCCCGACGGACCAACAAAAGCCACCGTTTCGCCGGGACGAACGGTTAGCGATATGTCCTCAAGCGCGGCAATCCCTGGGCGGGCCGGATAGCGGAAGGATACGTTCTCGAACGCGATCTCGCCCCGCACCGGGCGGGGCAGCGTGACCGGCGCATCCGGATCCTGCACCGTATCCACCGAACTTAGCAATTCCACCAGGCGTTCGGTTGCACCGGCAGCGCGCTGCAATTCGCTCCAGATTTCGGACAGGGCGGCAACCGCTCCGGCAACCATTACCGCATAGATCACAAACTGGATCAGCGCGCCTTCGGTCATGGTGCCGGAGCGAACATCGCGCGCACCCATCCACAACACACCGACAACGCCGGTAAACACCAGGAAAATGACGATCACGGTCAGCATTGCACGGGTGTGAATACGACGGCGCGAGACCTCGTAAGAGGTTTCGGTGATATCGGCAAACTGCGTCCGGCTGTTGGCCTCGTGGGTAAAGGCCTGCACTGTCTGCACCGCGCCCAGCGCCTCGGAGGCATTGCCGGATGACGCGGCGATCCAGTCCTGATTCTCGCGGCTGATCACCCGCAACCGGCGCCCAAGCACCAGGATCGGCACGATGATCACCGGCACGATCAGCAACACCAACCCCGCCAGCTTGGCCGAGGTCAACAGCATCAGTGCCAGCCCACCGATAAAGATCAGAAGATTACGCAGCGCGATCGACACGGACGACCCAAGCACCGACTGGATCAGAGTGGTATCCGTGGTGATCCGGCTGAGTACTTCTCCGGTCATGATCTGTTCAAAGAACCGCGGGCTCATGCCGATGACCCGGTCAAAGACGGCCATCCGAATATCGGCCACCACCCGTTCGCCCAGCCTTGTGACCAGCGAATACCGCAGACCGGTTCCCAGCGCCAGCACCGCCGCGATACCAAGAGCGGCCAGGAAATAGAGGTCCAGCAGGTCTCCGTCCTCGATACGGAAATTATCCACCACACGGCGCACCGCCAAAGGCAGGGTGAGCGACATGCCCGCAGTCATCACCAACGCCAGACTGGCCCCGATCATCAGCCACTTATAGGGTTTCAAGAACGGCCAAAGCGCGCCCAGAACCCCTATCTCCCGGGATTTTTCGCGTTCTTCCGTGGAGTCCGGAGCTGCCTGTTGTCGCGCCATATCTGGTTCCTGCTGCGTCCGTGTTTGTCTGTCTGACGCCTCCGTGCCTTCCCCGGGAGCATCTAATCCAGCTACATGGCCCTGCAACCGGGCGGGGTCAAGCGGCCAGTTGCCACGCAGAGCGGGGCGCGTTGCCACAAACACGGTTCTTACGGGTTTGCGGTTGGCGGACCTCATCTTTTGGGCCTTGTAAAATAGTTCGTGGCCGCCCGCCGCGTACAAGCAAGCACCCTGCCAAATGGACAAATTTCCTTCCATGACCGGCCCCAGTGTGAACAGAATGACGATGGGTTGACTTCTGAAGCAGCGCGTGAAGTTCGTGACCGGAAATGGCGGCGTTAAGACGTTTGGTCATGACAGGGGGCGGTTACATCATCAAAGCCAATCGCAGCACGTTTCCACGTCCCAATCTGGGTCGATGTACGCCATACTTCTTCGACAACTCCGCCATCATAATTTCTTCTCGGATCGCCTCAAGCGCAACTTTGGCTTTGAAATCAGGCGAATGGTTCTTTCGAACCGTCTTTCTCATAAGTCGATCCATCTTAAATACTGGTCCGAATTTCCGCGAACACCTCTGATCAAACAGGCCCGACCATTCCCACAATGTCATAAGTCTTGCGCAGGATTGGCGCGGTGATCTCACGCGCGCGCAGAGAGCCGCGGGTCAGGATGCGGTCAATTTCATCCGGATCGGCCATCAGACGGGCCATTTCCGCCGAGATCGGCGAAAGCTTGGATACCGCCAGTTCGGCCAGCAGGGGTTTGAACGTGCCAAACTGTTTTCCGCCAAATTCCGCAAGGACTTGTTCGACGCTTTGGTCGGAAAGGGCGGCAAATATGTTCACCAGATTGCGCGCCTCGGGACGGCCCTCAAGCCCCTTGACTTCGGATGGCAGGGCGTCCGGGTCCGTCTTTGCCTTGCGGATCTTCTTGGCAATTGCGTCTGAATCGTCGGTCATGTTGATCCGGCTCATGTCAGAGGGGTCGGATTTTGACATCTTCTTTGAACCGTCGCGCAGGGACATGACCCGCGTGGCCGCGCCCTCGATCACCGGTTCAGTCATTGGGAAGAAATCGACGCCATAGTCATGGTTGAACTTGGCGGCAATGTCGCGGGTCAGTTCCAGGTGCTGTTTCTGGTCCTCGCCCACCGGCACATGGGTGGCGTGATAAATCAGAATGTCGGCGGCCATCAGGGCCGGATATCCGAACAACCCAAGCGAGGCATTCTGGGCATTCTTGCCGGCCTTGTCCTTGAACTGGGTCATCCGCTGCATCCAGCCCATGCGGGCGACGCAGTTGAATATCCATCCCAGCTGCGCATGTTCCGGCACCTGGCTTTGGTTGATCAGAACCGATTTTTCCGGGTCGATCCCGGCGGCGATGAAACCGGCGCACAATTCACGGGTATTGTGGGTCAGGTCAGAAGGGTTTTGCCAAACGGTAATGGCGTGCAGATCGACCATGCAATAGATGGTCTCGAAATCATCGCCCTGCATATCCACGAACCGTTTTATCGCGCCCAGGTAGTTGCCCAGGGTAAGCCCGCCAGAGGGCTGAATGCCAGAGAATACACGCGGTGTGAAGGTCGTTTCGGTCATATGCGGCAACTCCCGGCTGGCAAAATCAATCCGCCTCGCTTACCCATGGGATCAGGCATCGTCAACAGGTGCAGCCAAAGGAGACCGTGACATGAGCAGTGAGTCCCACACCCCTGCGGTTAACCCGCTGCCACCGGTCGTGGCGGCGTTGTTTTTGTTCATCATGGGGGTCGAGGCCGCCTTTTCGCTGGGCACGCGCGGGCTGATCGGCGGACCCGAAGCGATTGGCTGGCGGCTGGAAGCGATCGAAACCTATGCGTTTTCCGGCGAAATTGTCCGCTGGATGTGGGAGACCGGGCGCTGGCCGATGGAACATCTGATCCGGTTTGTGTCCTATCCCTTTGTGCATGGCTCGTTCACCCAGGCGCTGTTTGTCGGCGTGTTCGTGCTGGCGATGGGCAAAATGGTGGCCGAGGTGTTTGGCGGGATCGCCATGCTGGCGGTGTTTGTGTTGTCAGGGATTGGCGGGGCGATGGGCTATACCTTGCTCACCAACGAATCCTTCCCGCTGATCGGAGGCTTCCCGCCGGTTTACGGGCTGATTGGGGCGTTCACCTATTTGCTATGGAAGTCGCTGTCGCTGGTCGGGGCCAATCAGGCGCAGGCGTTTACTCTGATTGCGTTTTTGATGGGGGCGCAGCTGGTGTTTGGCCTGTTGTTCGGATTGCAGAAAGACTGGATCGCCGATCTGTCCGGGTTTGCCACCGGGTTCGGGCTGTCATTCTTTGTCTCGCCGGGCGGGTGGATGCGGATGCGCGGGCACATCCGCCACGATTGAAATATAGGACAGCGTTGCTGTCGCAATGTTTCGCGCGGGAAGCACTAGGTCGGTTTTATCTTTATTGGTAAGGGTTTGTTAAGGGATGATGGATGGTTATCGGATAGTGACGCGATCGTTAACAACCCCTAACAACGGGCCTCAAACAATCAGGTTTCTCTATGGCAGTTTTTAAACCACATAATTCATCCAAGGCTCCTGGAAACTCTGTAATCGTTCATGCATCCAAAAGTTGGTTTTCCGCTATCAAGAATGGTCAGTTTGAGTTTTTCGACAAGCTGGGAAGAAAGGCCATTGACGAGGGGTTTACCCCGCTTCTTGTGCGGGAAGAAACGCCAAAATCAGCGAAACTTCTGTGCAACAGGCATGTGCACATACTGTGTGGCAGTCGCCTTCCAACGGATCACAAGGCTTTCTTTGCGATGCCAACCTATGTCTGGGGATTTTGGTATTTTGATCCCAATGGCGTCTATTGGAATTCTTCGCTAGTTGAAAACCGGTTTGTGCCCGAAGCTATTGACCATAAAGAAGCAGCGTATTTCTTTAATGGTGTAAGCGGGTATATGCTTCGAGAGAATGTTTCGAAGTTTGCTCAGACCCCCCGCGACACAAGCGGCCTCGGGAAAGCCGATGCAGTCATTTTCCTTCAGGAAATCGACAAATACAAAAGACCTGTTCACTATCTGACAACCAAAGAAATCATCGAAACGGTGGCAACATCGGCAAACGGGATTGTTTATGTCAAACCCCATCCAGCCCATACGTCCGAGTTCGAAAAAGCGTATTTGGATATATGTAAAAAGTACCCGAATGTCATAGTGTCAAACCAAAGCGTTCATGACCTGATAGCTATGTCTGATGTGGTTATTAGCCAAAACTCTGCTGCTGGTTTTGAAGCAATAATGCAAAAGAAACCGATCATCACCTGCGGCCGGACAGACTATTTTCATGCGACTGTCGTAGCGAAGTCCAAACAACAACTTAAAGACACGTTGTCCACTGCTCCGGAATCCCAAAAAGGGTTTCCGTTCGAAAAGTACTTTTACTGGTTTCTTGGGCTTCACATGCTTGAACCGCAAAAGCCAGAGTTTGAGGACCGGGTATGGTCTCGCATTCGTGATTGCACCTTTTAGCGCCTTGTCTTCACAAACCCCGCCCGGAAACCTGCCCCGGGCGGGCAGCGCCCAAATCAGTCCTTGATCGGGCAGGTGCTGAGACCAAGGATCGAATAGATCGGGCAGGAACCGATCAACCCGGTGGCCAGAGGGATAATGCCAACCCATCCCCAGGGTGTCATCGGGCCGATAAAGACCAGCGACAGCAGCACCAGACCAAGGATGATGCGCAGGACGCGGTCAAGATTACCTTCGTTACGTTTCAACATGAGGTTTCCTTTCAACAGATTCGTAAGTGATGCCCGTTTATCGCATATCGGGCAGCACCTGTCGGTGACAGTGTCACCGTTCCTCGGATGCGATCCGTTCCAACCCGTCCCGATCCAGCAGGGTCAGCCGCCCCCGCCCCGGCCGGACCAGTCCGCGACGGGCGAATTCGCCCAGACGCCGGCTGACAAAGGCCCGCCCAGAAGCGGTTTCCGCAGCCAGCGCATCGTGGGTTACCGATATCTGATGCCCTGCCCCTGCCAGCCGCAACAGAACCCGCGCAAGGCGCACGTCAAAGCCGGTCAGGGCGACATCCTCGACCAGTTGCTGAAAGTCGGCAAAGCGGCGGGCGACGCCCTGCATCACCTCGGCACGAAACTCCGGGTCGGCACTCATGGCCTGACGGAACTGCGCGTGCGGCATGATCTCCCCCTCGATATCCGTCTCGGCGACACCTTCGGCGGAATAGCTGCGCCCGTCAGTCAGGCAGGCGAAGGTTTGCAGGCATACGTCCCCCGGCGTGACCCGGTACAGCACCACTTCGCGACCGTTGGCGGCCGTCAGGGTGACCCGGATAGTGCCTGAGAGCAGGCGGACAAAACCGGGGCAATCCTGCCCGGGGCGAAACAGGACCGTGCCGGCCGGACAGATGAGGGGCTGGGTATGCTGGGGCATCTGTGACATTCCGCTGACTGTGTGGATACTAGTGGTGCGACTCTGACGATTCGAACAACTAGCCGTTTTCTTGATGAATCAACTTATCAAAACACTTTAATGGCTTGCGCAGCAACCTTGCCGACCGACCGAGGGATTCAAATGTTTCGGTCGATCCACTA
>JGI24025J20009_10000333_pt1 | contig 36563 bp, 33 predicted proteins | sample Cruoilmetagenom3_FD_20009 | JGI IMG/M metagenome (IMG submission 20009) | reverse complement strand
CGAAGAATTCCAGCAGGCTCACCAGCAGGTCACACCGTTCGCGCAGGTTTGGCGCTTCGAGCAGGCCCTGCTTTGCCGCGGCGTCGAAAGGCGCGATTTGGCTTACGCCGTTGATTAGGGTCACATCATCAAGCTGTGCGACCGAATCCCAGTCAATCGCATAGCCTTGCGCATCGGCAAATTTACGGGCCTCATATTCGAAACTCGCCCGCTCGCCGAGCGAGAGATACTCTTCCTTCGGCTCTTCGATCAGCTCGGCCTCGACCTGGCGGAAAGGCGTGGTGACATCCAGTTCACGCTTCACCCGAAAGCGCGATTCGCCTTGCAACACGATGTTATAACGCCCGTCCTCGCTCGTCTCGACATCCTCAATCTTGCCGACGCAACCCACCTGATACAGCGGCGCGTCATCGGCAGGGTCGGTCGGCTGGATCATCGCGATCCGGCGGTCGCGGGCCAGTGCATCACCCACCATCGCGCGGTAACGCGGCTCGAAAATGTGCAACGGCAATTGTAGGCCGGGAAACAGAATCGCGCCGGTCAGCGGGAAGATGGAGAGGCGCTTGCTGCTCATCCGAAAAGGATCAGGCTGAGCTTACGGCGCTGGCCAGAGACCCATGGATCTTCCATTCCGACTGCTTCGAACATCTGTAGCAATTTGGCTTTGGCGTCTTCATTGCCTTCCTCACCGCCGCCTTCAATGGAGCGTAACAAAGTGTCGGCAGCCTCGTCCCGTTCTCCGGCGGCGAAGGCAGCTTCGGCGAATGCCAGCTGTGCGTCACTATCGGCCGGGCGTTCTGCCGCAGCGGCGCGCAAGCTCTGCAACTCGCCCGCTCCGACCTGCGTGCCTGCCAGCTCAAGCGCGGTATGCGCCTGCTTCAGCAGCGCGTCCTCGCGCAATTCCTCAGGCAATGCATCGTATGCAGCCTGCGCGTCCTCGGTGCGACCGACCGCCACCAGTGCGCGGATCAGGCCCGATTGAACTTCGGGCTTGTGCGCGATGGGCGGCGGCGCGTTGTCGGATATCTGGGTGTAGAGATCGACTGCCTTGTCGTTCTCACCGGCAACCAGCAATTGCTCACCCATGGCGATCATTTCGCCCAATTGCGCTTCCATCTGCGCAGCCTGATCGTCCGCATCGCCAGCACCCGCCTGGATCGGCAGTTTTTCGAGCAATTGATCAAGCGCCGCCTTCAGCTGGGATTCGGTCCGCGCTGGCGTCAAATCGGCCACAGGCTGGCCCTGGAACATGGCATAGACAGTGGGGATCGATTGCACTTGAAACTGGCTGGCGATGAATTTTTCGGAATCTACATCGACCTTCGCCAGAACTACGCCCTTGTCAGCATATTCGGCGGCGACTTTCTCCAGCACTGGAGCGAGCGCCTTGCACGGGCCGCACCATTCAGCCCAGAAATCGACAATCACCAGCTTGGTCTGGCTCGGCTCCACCACTGTCTGGCGGAAGCGGTCGACCGCCTTTTGTTCGTCGATATTGAGACCCATGCTAGCCAAGGTAATGCTCCTGTATTTGTAGCCGTATTGAATTGCTCGCGCGTATGCGCCCAATGTGGCGTTATTGTGCGGTTTGTGAAGGGGGGATGCGCGGTAAGCCGAGATTGCGGCGCGGGGACGCGAAATCGGCACGATTACCTCTTGCAGGGTATGAAAGCCGGTGCTAACCGCGCCGCTCCCCATTCGGAACGGGTTTCCGGATGAGCGTCAGTGAGCGGGCGTAGCTCAGGGGTAGAGCACAACCTTGCCAAGGTTGGGGTCGGGCGTTCGAATCGCCTCGCCCGCTCCATTTTTCTTAATGCTTACCAGCGTTTTAAGGACAAGCCCTTCGGGGCCGATGTTCCAACCTTGCAGAGAATAGCGCGAACAAATCGCGATTTGCGCCAACAATCCGTCCAAGTCTCGGGCACGGCAATGACGAATAGCCAGCTATTCGCCGGCCGGTTTTGGGGTGATGGTGGTATGATGCTCAGATCATTTTCAGGGCATTACCCCGGCGTAATCAGTGTCATAGCCAGCCGGGGCTGCGGCTTTTGCGTCCAATCGCCGGAACTCGGCGCAGAAGATAGTGCAATCACTGCCAACCTTGGCGGCTAAAGCGCCGCAGAGCCGCTGCACCAATAATTCTGGCTCGTCAGGCTGCTCGACCCATGCGATGGCGATCACATCAATGTCTCGCGATGGACGAAATAGCGGAGCTCGCTGATGTTGCCCGTCCTGCAGCAGAGGGCACACACCGACCTGCTACGCGAGGCTAAATGCCCGGCAACTGACCTCCCTCTCAGATGAACTTTCTTGCGAGTCTCCGCTTAACCGAAAGGGTCGGGATATGTTGTGCGGTTATCCTCCGGAAAATAGAAGCCGGAAACATACCGGTCTGTGTCTCCAGCCTGGACGCGGATCGACAGTCCGGTGTTGTCGGCCCACGTGTCCTTGATCGCGGCCTTTCAGGTTTCGCCACGTAATTCGAAGGTGAAGTCGCCGTCTTCCTAGTCGCAGCTTTTGACTGTTGTCCGAGGTAACGTCTTAGTGGTCGCATCGTGCTTCGTTGTGGCAGCATATCGAGCGATCATTTCTGATCGGCTCGAACATGCCGGGGGCGCTCATCGAGGCATGAATCTTCCGCATATGGCTTCCAGCCTGTTGGTCGATGATGAGCGAACTGCTTCAGCACCGAGGATGGCCTTCGTCGACATACAGCAAGTAACATCGGCCAGTAGGCATAGGCAAAAATCTGAGTGGCCTTGGCATTGCTCTGCCGCCGGCAAAATATGAGCTATATGCCTTCGATATTTCAGTAGAAACTGCGGCTCATGTTAGCTGGTTCCAAGAAATTAACAGAGGAGTTCAGAGTTGATGGTTGGAAGATGCGTGCGCCTATCAGATGCTCCGTATAAAATGTGCCATAGCCTCAGTATTCTAGGTTCAATCCCAACATCCTCCAAAGTTTTTTCTGCGCGCGCGTTGATGTCAAATGACCTCGAGGTGCATTGTTCTGAGGGCTCGAACAAGAAAAAGTGGTCTAAATACTTCGCCTTCATGGATATTTTGTGTCGCACGTGTGCCAGAAAATTGCCCAGCAATGATCTGAGAGCTTATCTTTCAGGCCATATCACTTTGTCGACGATGATATTGCGCGGTGGGAGTACGGCTCGATGAACTTTACTGGAAAGCGAGGGCCGTTCGCGCTCCGAAGAACGCGTGTGGGCAAATGAGGCAATCTTCCAATCGGATTTATCAGTCCATCAATTATCCGGGTCATCAATGATGGGCGCGCCTCAAGAAGCGAGTAGCCCGGTCGCCGTTACTATCGAAACTTTTGATGGGTGCGCCCTTATTGCAAGCCAGTTTGGCGAAGCAAAAAAGGGTGCAATCATTCTTTCGCATGGCGGCGGTCAGACGCGGCATGCTTGGTCCGGTGCGGCAAGGACTTTCGAGCGTGCCGGTTATTTCGTGCTTTGTCCGGACCTTCGCGGTCATGGAGATAGCGACCGGGCTCCCAACTCGATCTATTCCTACCAGGATTATGCTCGTGACTCGCTTGAGCTGAGTGATTGGGTGGCGGAAAGCGTCGGCGTTAAGCCGCACCTGATAGGGGCGTCGCTAGGTGGTGTCGCGGGGCTCGTAGCGGCTGGGCAGCTCCGTCATGATGGGTTTACTTCCCTCACTCTAGTTGATGTCGCTCCGAAGATAAGTCGGCAAGAATTCGAATCCATCAGAAAGTTCATGCTTGATGGGGCGAGGCGCGGATTCGAAGATCTAAGTGAAGCTGCCAATTTTCTGTCCGGCCACGTTCCCCGACCCAATTCGCGTTCCGCGACGGATTACAGCGGTCTGAAAAGAAACATGCGCCAAGGCAAGGATGGACGATGGCGTTGGCATTGGGACCCTGCATTTGTGGAGACGCTGTATGTCGCTCCCGAAAAGTTCGAGCAAGAGCTTGTTATGTCCGCTAAAAATTTGAACATGCCAGTCCATTTCATGCGGGGAAGCGAAAGCAAGCTCGTTACGCAGGAATCAGCGAGGCATTTCTGCGAGTTGGCTCCACAAATCCATTATACAGAGATAGAGGGGGCCCGCCACATGATGACAGGCGATCAAAATGACATATTCGTAGAGGCGGCGCTTAGCTTTCTTGGCCGCTTGGAATAGTGCCAATCAATACTTGTACCAAGGACCTCTGCAAAGAGAAGATCAACTTGGCGCATTGTTTGATTGGGTAAGGCCAATTTTGTTGGGCACCTGACGCGTAAGTCAAGAGCATTCTCGGCAGTCCAGTGAATACTGTATTAGTAAAAAGTGCGGCCAGAGAGATTTCGAAAGGAACATCGGAGAGATTATGTCGGATTCCGCTGCGAAAGTTGTACGACCTGAAATCGGCAAGTCGATGATCGTCGATAATGTTGCAACAAATTATCACGATCTCGGTGAGGGAAGTCCTGTCCTGCTGGTTCATGGATCCGGGCCAGGAGTGACTGCCTGGGCTAACTGGCAGCTGAATTTGCCTGAGCTGGCGAAGGAGTTCCGCGCTGTGGCGCCGGACATGTTTGGTTTCGGCTACTCCGGTTCCAAGGGGCGGATCGAAGACAAGCAGATATGGGTGGACCAGATCGCGTCCCTGCTCGATCAACTTGGTATCGACAAAGTGTCGATGATAGGCAATTCATTCGGCGGCGCGATCACGCTTGCCTTCATGATCGCGCATCCCGACCGGGTCGATCGCGCGGTGTTGATGGGTTCGGTCGGCCTGGAATTTCCGATCACGCCGGCGCTTGACTACGTCTGGGGGTACGAACCATCGCTCGAAGCCATGCGGGCTACGCTCAAATATCTCGCATCGGACCACAGCCGGTTGACCGAGGAGCTTATCCAGTCGCGCTATGAAGCTAGCATAGGCCCCGGTGCGCATGAGCCCTACAATGCCACCTTCGGTGGATCCAACCGTCAGGCCAACATCACTATGCTGGCGAGCTGCGAAGAGGATATCGCCGCGCTGCCTCATGAGACGCTGCTCTTACACGGGCTGTCCGATCAGGTCATTCCGTTGGATTCGACCTTACGTCTCGCCAACTTGCTGACCAAGTCGGACCTCCATGTCTTCGGGGAATGCGGACATTGGGTTCAGATCGAACGGATGGCCAGCTTCAACCGCATAGTGACTGAATTCTTCAAGAATGGCCTTAAAGCCTGATGATACAAGGAGAACTGAAATGGCTGTGACAGGCGTACTTCGTCCCGGTTATGTACAATTACGAGTTCTGGACCTCGATGAGGCGATCCAACACTATCGTGACCGGATCGGTCTCAATCTGGTTGGCGTCGAAGCAGGGCGTGCCTTCTTTCAGGCATTTGACGAGTTTGACCGCCATAGCATTATCTTGCGCGAAGCGGATTCACCCGGTTTCGACCGGATGGCATTCAAGGTAGCCAAGGATTCCGATCTGGATCATTTTGCCGAGCGTCTACTCGGCTTGGGAGTGCATGTAGACAACATACCAGCCGGTGAAGATCCCGGTGTCGGACGAAAGATCCGATTCAACACCCCGACGAACCACGTGTTCGATCTCTACGCGGAAATGGAATTGTCTGAAACGGGGCCAGCCGTGCGTAATCCTGACATCTGGCTGGCTGAGCCACGGGGCATGCGGGCGACCCGTTTTGATCACTGCGCGCTCAATGGCAAAGATGTTTCGGCAACTGCCAAGATTTTTGTCGAGGCGCTCGACTTCTCGGTCACTGAGGAGCTGATTGACGAGGCTTCGGATACGCGGATTGGGATCTTCCTATCCTGCAGTAACAAGGCTCACGACGTGGCGTTTCTGGACTATGCAGAGGACGGAAGAGTTCATCACATCTCCTTCAATCTCGAATCATGGCATGATGTGGGGCATGCTGCGGACATCATCAGCCGCTACGATATTTCGCTTGATATCGGACCGACGCGTCACGGGATCACGCGTGGACAAACTATCTACTTCTTTGACCCCTCCGGAAATCGCAACGAAACATTCTCTGGTGGGTACACATACTATCCAGACAACCCCCGCCGGATATGGCAGGCTGAGAATGCCGGAAAGGCGATTTTCTATTATGAAAAAGCTCTTACTGACCGCTTTATGACGGTGAACACCTGATCATGCGTGGCATCGCGATGATCAATACAATTGAACCGGTTTCGGCAGCCCGGACAGCCTCGTCAGTGGTTGCAGATGGCGCGAAAATTGATTGCTCGGCCGCCGCCGCTGTCATTCCCGCTGCCGTCCGCCAGAAGTGGTCTGACCATAAGGTCGCGCGAGACCGACGTGGCAAGAGCGATTGCGGCGTTCAATATATTGCTGATCACAGCCGTCATTCTCAAGCCGCAAAGGCGCCCCGACAACTTCCTCAAGGCGCATAGTTGCGAGAACATGATGACTGCAAAAAGTATCGATACAAAGCTTATCAATCAAGCGGCGGAGTCGCTCCGACAAGCGGCAGAGACTGGCAGGCCGGTCGCGCCGGTGAGGGACTTGATATCTGCCGGCGGGTTGGATGCGGCCTATGCTGTGCAGGAGACCAATACCTGTAAATATTTGGCAGACGGGCGGCGTCTGGTCGGACGTAAGATCGGTTTGACTTCTGTGGCAGTGCAGAAGCAGCTGGGTGTAAATCAACCTGATTACGGCATGTTGTTTGCGGACATGGACGTGCCTGAAGGGATCCCGGTCTCGCTCGATCAGGTCATTCAGCCAAAGGTCGAGGCAGAGATCGCCGTCGTTATCGGCCGGGATCTTCCGCATCCCGACGTCACCACCGCAGAAATGATCCGCGCGGTCGAATATGTCGTGCCCGCGATTGAAATCGTAGACAGCCGCGTCGCCGATTGGGACATCAAAATCTGGGACACGATTGCGGATAACGCATCGAGCGGGCTTTTCGTGCTCGGTGCGGTTCCGCGCAAGCTGGACGGACTCGATTTGCGGAGCTGCGGCATGGTGATGGAAGTCAATGGAGATCCAAATTCGTTTGGAGCTGGGGTCGCCTGTCTGGGGAGCCCGATTACGGCTTCAGTTTGGCTTGCCAGGGTGATGGCGAAGGCCGGTCGGCCCTTGCTGGAAGGCGATGTGATATTGTCTGGGGCGCTTGGGCCAATGGCGGGGGTATCGCCGGGTGACGTGGTTGAAGCGCGGATCAATGGGGTCGGTACGGTTCGCGCAGTTTTTGCAGCTGCATCCGACTAGATTTGAAATAGGGATAAACAAGTGGTCAAGATGAAATGCGCAATAATCGGGTCGGGCAATATTGGTACCGATTTGATGATCAAGCTTCTCAAGGGTTCAGACAGTCTGGAGCTTGTCGCCGTGGTGGGCATTGATCCGGCATCTGAAGGGCTTGCGATGGCCCGTGAGCGTGGCGTTGCCACGACCCATGAAGGGATAGAGGGGCTGCGCAAGATGTCCGTTTATCCGGAGATCGGCATCGCCTTCGACGCGACCTCGGCCTATGCGCATAAGGAACATGACGCAGCCCTGCAGCAGGATGGCAAGCTGGTGGTCGATCTGACCCCGGCTGCGATCGGTCCGTTCTTCGTGCCTCCGGTCGATGCGGCGCTCGATAGTGGGGTCCGAAACGTCAACATGGTCACCTGCGGCGGACAGGCGACAATACCGATTGTTGCAGCGGTTTCTCGTGTTTCCCCAGTGCATTATGCTGAAATCGTGGCGTCAGTATCCTCGCGTTCGGCCGGGCCAGGGACCAGGGCGAATATCGACGAGTTCACCCGGACCACAGCAAAGGCGATCGAGGATGTTGGCGGCGCGGCCCGCGGGCGTGCGATCATTATCCTCAATCCGGCCGAACCGCCGATGATCATGCGCGATACGATCTTCACACTCACCGATCAGGTCAATGAGGACGATATCCGCGCATCGGTGAAAGAGATGGTCCAGACCGTCCAGTCCTACGTGCCGGGCTATCGGCTCAAGCAGGAAGTGCAGTTCGAGCGGTTCGGTTCGAACAACCCGTTGAAGATCCCGGGCTATGGTGAGTTTGTGGGGCTCAAGACCAGCGTATTCCTCGAAGTCGAAGGCGCAGGCGACTATCTGCCCAAATATTCCGGTAATCTGGATATAATGACTGCTGCGGCCAAGGCGGCCGGTGAACGTCTCGCCCAGCAGCAACTCGAAAAGGCTGCAGCATGACTTTCGATCCCACAACCGAAAAGCTCTACATTCAGGATGTTACCCTGCGTGACGGGATGCATGCCATCCTGCACATGTATGGTACCGACAGTGTGCGTACGATTGCAAAAGCACTCGACAATGCCGGCGTTGATGCGATCGAGGTGTCCCATGGCGATGGTCTCAATGGTACTTCGTTCAATTACGGCTTTGGCGCCCATACCGATTGGGAGTGGATCGAAGCCGCCGCCGACGCGATTGATCGTGCGGTGCTGACGACCTTGCTGGTACCAGGGATTGGCACGGTTGAGGAACTTCAACGGGCCTACTCGCTGGGAGTGCGGTCGGTGCGGGTCGCGACCCATTGCACCGAAGCCGATGTCGCCAAGCAGCACATCGGCATCGCCCGTGATCTTGGTATGGATGTCTCGGGCTTTCTGATGATGAGCCATATGATCGATGCAGAGGCATTGGCACAGCAGGCGCTGCTGATGGAGAGCTATGGCGCGCATTGCGTCTATGTAACCGACAGCGGCGGGGCGCTTGACATGGATGGAGTTCGTGATCGCCTGCGCGCCTATAATCGGGTGCTAAAGCCGGAAACCCAGCGCGGTATCCATGCCCACCACAACCTCTCTCTTGGAGTGGCCAACTCGATGATAGCTGCCCAGGAAGGAGCCGTTCGGATCGATGCCAGCCTTGCCGGGATGGGGGCAGGAGCCGGTAACGCTCCGCTTGAAGTATTTGTCGCAGCAGCCGACCGTAAGGGGTGGGACCATGGCTGCGACGTGATGGCACTGATGGATGCAGCGGAGGACATTATCCGTCCGCTGCAAGACCGCCCAGTGCGGGTTGATCGCGAAACACTTAGTCTGGGTTATGCCGGAGTGTACTCCAGCTTCCTCAGGCACGCAGAGAAAGCGGCTGAACAATATGGCCTCGATACCCGTAATATCCTGCTGGAACTGGGCAGACGAGGCATGGTCGGCGGCCAAGAAGACATGATCGTCGATGTCGCTCTTGATCTTCTCTCCGGTGAAGCAGCGCAGGCAAATGGGAATGGTTAGCCTCGAAAGAAATGGCGAAATTCTAGACAGTTCCGCGCTCAACGCCCAGTCAACACCCCAATTGACTGTTAGTGATCCGGAGCTGAGTTTGGCCAGCGCTTACGAGATCCAAAAACGGTCGGTCCACGCCGCCAGGTTAGAGGAAAGCGGCAGATTGCAGTCGCGGACGTCGTTATGGCGGGGACATTCCCGCAGCATGGAAGCTCGTTCCGGGGTTAATCTCCGCACGATGGATCAAAGGCATGGCTCCGCTGAAGGCATAGATGCCGATCATCGAGGTTAAAATGCCAGAAGGACGATCAATCGCTCACAAGGCCCCATTGGTCAAAGCGCTAGCTGACGCGGTCAGCGGCTCATCCGGTTCGACGCGAGAATTGGCGGGGAAATTCTCGCGCGAAATGTATGCGGTGCATTACGCTTTGGTTGGTCAAAATTTTGCAGCGCCGGCGGCAGCCACGGCCGAAGATCTGACCTAAAGCAATGGGGGGTATGCACCGGATTCGGATCGTTGATGGTACAGAATTCGACTGCCATAAAGACGAACGGGTCTTGATCGCGATGGAACGACGCGGGGTTAGCGACATTAGGATTGGTTGCAGAAGCGGTGGATGCGGGATTTGCAGGATCAGGGTGGTTAGTGGCGATTACACGACCGGCAAAATGAGTCGCCTGCAAATCACCGAAGAGGACGAAGCGGATGGGCTGGTTCTTGCCTGTCGCCTTTACCCGCGCAGCGATTTGGTCCTCAAAATCGAACGATAATATTAGATAAGGATCGGAAGCCGAACATGCCAAAAGCAATTGCCATTATTGGGGCCAACATGGCTGGAGGACAGGCCGCAGCCATGTTGCGCCAGAATGGATTTGAAGGCCGCATCAGTTTGATCGGCGAGGAACGCTGGTTGCCTTATGAACGTCCGCCGCTTTCGAAGGAGATGTTGTGGGATAAAGGAAAACTGCCTGAAACCTTCTTTCTAAGAGAGGAGGGATGGTACAGCGAAAACCGTATTGACCTACACCTAGGCATGCGTGCCGACAGCTTGGACCTTGCAGCAGGTGCCGTAACTCTGCAAAATGGTAGCAGTATCAAGGCCGACCGCGTGTTGTTGGCAACAGGGGGAGCAGCGCGGCGATTGCCTTTGGTAGGAGCTGATGCGCCAAACGTCCATTATCTTCGGACAAAGGACGATGCTGATAGACTTGCAGAAGAGCTCGTAGTTGGGGCGCGTATTGTCGTTGTCGGGATGGGCGTTATCGGCGCCGAGGTTGCTGCCAGCTGCCGCAAGGCAGGCTGTGAGGTAGTTGTGATCGAGCCGGGACCCGCTGCGATGGTCCGTACGCTAAACAAGCGCTTTGGCGAATGGGTCGCCCGCCAGCATAACGCCCAGGGCGTAGAGACTCGCTTTGGTATCAATGTTGATGAATTAGTACTCGGCGACGATGGGCGGGTTAGGGCGATTGACCTGTCAGACGGAAATCAAATTGCCTGCGATGCTGTGGTGGTGGGCATCGGCATTGTTCCAGCACTCGATTTGGCGCGCGACGCCGGGCTGGCAGTTGGCAACGGCATCATCGTCGATCAACATTGCCAGACCAGCAATCCACATGTGTTCGCTGCAGGGGATGTTGCTGAACAGCCAGATTTCTTTGGAGGGCGGACCCGGCTTGAAACGTACCAGAATGCAGCAGACCGAGGCGCCGCAGCAGCCGCAGCGATGCTAGGCCAGACCCCTGATGCCTGTAAGCCATGCTGGTTCTGGTCAGACCAATACGACATCAATTTGCAGGTTGCGGGTCGAACCAATGATCGACCTGATACTATCGTGCGCGGCGACATGGAATCGGGCCAATTTACCGCTCTGTTTTTCGACGGAGATGTGGTCGAAGGTGTAATGACGATCAATCGCCCCGCCGATATGGGAGTCGGCAAGCGATTGATCGAACGACGGATTCCCGTCAAACGATCTATTGCCGCGGATGACTCTGTGCCGCTGAGAACGTTGCTTGCGCCGCCTGCAAAACAAACTTGAAGATAGCCGTCCGAAATCTAAGGCAAGACGCGCCTTTGGCTACTTCAGATTCTGAATGGCAGCAGATCACATGCCCACCAAACCAATGCGGCATGAAGCAGATCCGGTCTTACCTTGGCGGCACCGGGCCTAGTGGTTTGCTCGGGCACCGGCTGGGCCCGTGCCATCAACAAGTCGATGGCCGGAAATCCCGGACGAATAGGTCTGCCTACGCCTGAACAGCCACCCCATCCTCGATCAATGCATCAATCTTTTTCTCTTCCATGCCCCATTCTGCAAGAACGGAGCGGGTATCGGCGCCGACTTCGCGCGGGCCGTAGTTTATCGTACCCGGAGTACGCGAGAAGCGCGGCGCTGGCGAAGGCTGGATCACATCATCGCTGCGCGAAAAGACCGTACGATGGATATTTTGCGGCACATCTGGAGCCTCGGCAAGCGTGTAAATTGGCGTGAAACAGGCATCGGCTCCGTCGAATGCTATTTCCCATTCGTCACGCGTGCGTGTCGCGAAGATCGCATCTAGCCGGGCAATCATTTCCGGCCAGTTGCCAACCTTGTGAGGCGATTGGAAAAGGGGATCATCCGACAGACCAAGCACGCGCGTGAAATTCAAAAAGAACTTTGGTTCAATCGCACCCACGCATACGAACTTGCCGTCGCTGGTCGCATAGGTCCGGTAGAATGGCGCGCCTCCGTCAACAAGGTTAGCTTCACGCTGATCGTTCCATAAACCTGCATTAAACATGGAATAAGTGAGAGCCATGGTCATCGCAGCACCATCAATCATAGCCGCATCCACAACCTGTCCCTTACCTGACCGGCTGGCTTCAAAAATCGCGCATAAAATACCGTAGGCAAGCAACATGCCACCGCCGGCGAAATCACCGATGAGATTGAGGGGAGGGACTGGCCTTTCGGCCGGGCCAGTCGCATGGAGAGCGCCGGTCAGAGCAATGTAGTTGATGTCATGTCCGGCTGTCTGCGAGAGAGGCCCTTCCTGTCCCCATCCCGTTACGCGGCCATAAACAAGCGCCTCGTTGGCCTCCAGACATTGCTCGGGGCCCAGGCCGAGCCGTTCCATCACGCCTGGCCGAAATCCTTCGATCAACCCATCCGCTTGGCTGCACAGCTCAAGAACGGTGTCGATTGCCGCCGGTTGCTTGAGATCAAGCGAGATGGATCGCCGGTTGCGGTTCAAAATGTTCTTCCGATAATCAATCGGAGACGCTTCCACGAGTTCCGCCCTATCGACCCTTATGACGTCGGCCCCCATGTCTGCCAGCATCATTGCACAGAAGGGGCCAGGGGCTGCGCTTGCGATTTCGATAATTCGTACACCCGCCAACGGGCCGCTATTGCGTTTATCCATTTATCCCTCGTGTCTTCCATTTTCGAAGCTGAAAAAACATTGAATTCTCTCGTCGGAAAAGCAGTGCAGAACTACGAACTCGGTGAATTTATCATTAGCTTGCTGGAAGTAGAATTGCCAAATACCGCTCACGCTGTTCGATTTAGATGAACGGCGGATGTTTCATTGGACAGAACTATGAATCAACACTTTGGGGTGAGGCGGGCGAAGACTTAATATACACGTTCCCATCCATCACTATCGCAGGATAGGTGGTGAGGGGTTTCGAACAAGGCAGGGTAATTGCTTCGCCAGATATTATAGAGAAAGCCCCCCCGTGGAATGGGCATTCAATTGCCTCGCCCTCCTGAAATCCCTCAGTGAGGTCCGCATCACCATGCGTACATGTACGGTCTGTCACGTATATCTTGCCGTCAAGACGATAGACCGCCAATGGAGGAAGACCTTCGATGTCTACAGGAATAGGCAAATCTTCGACGACTTGCTCTTCCTTGCACAAAGACAACATATCTTTCATTATACATCCTCAGGCCTTGATGAGCCCATCCAAATTCAGGGAAATTGTTCTTTCGCGGCAGGATTGTAAACTTTCTTTGAGTTTACAATGAGCGCAGCCATATCTGTACTTGGCAAATTAAATCGGCCAATCCTGAACTCTCTTACGGCTCGAACAAGAGGTATTCGTTCAGCCGAAATTTGAGCATGAAGGCTTGAGATAGNTCGACCTATGGCACNTGGCGCTCTTGCGCCCATTCGAACTTGACTTCTGTCCGGCCTGGCACGCAATGGGGCTATCTCAATTCTGGCTTAATCTCTTTGAGAAAACTCCAGTACAGGCCCCTGCTCTGGCACCTTCGACCAAGAGGCTTCCACAGCATCTCCGACATTCGGTGTGCTACCTTTCTTCAATCTCGAAACTATTTTTACGCCTTCCTCAAGCAATATCATAGCAACTCCATATGGGGGCGTTTCGTTCTTGCTGAACGCACGATGGAAGACAATGAAACTGTGAATCGTGCCGCGCCCTGATGCGCTGAGTTCCTCTAGGTCGTGGGACCAGCATTCCGGGCAGAACTTGGTGCCGGGAGCAAGTACTGTATTACAGCTGCCACATTTCTTGAGTAGCAATTCGCAGCGGTCTATTCCTTCCCAAAAGGAACTGTCCCTGTCGGCTCGAAAATCACGGTTCTCGTTCAATGTGTCTTCTCCGAACTCAAGACCAGGCAAGCGTGATAATCCATGCGGCCTCCTTGTGCGGTGACCAGTGACCACCCGTTTTTTTCCACCTGCCTTTTTCCGGCGCGGCCCGACGCTTGCAAATAACCTTCGGAAACCTGGGTCATTCCTTGCAGATAGTACCCCGATAGTTGTCCGCCACCAGTATTGACGGGCAAACATCCACCCGGTGCCAGAGCCCCGTTCCTTACGAAATCCTTGGCTTCCCCGGGAGGGCATAGACCATATCCTTCGAGCCCAAGCATGGTGGTCAGGGTAAAGGCGTCGTAGATCTGTGCGTGATCAATTTCGCTCGGGGAAATTCCTGCCATTTCGTATGCTTTGTTGCCGGCTACCGTTGCGGATGTCTGGGTCTCATTATCATAATCACCATGGGCAAGATAACCGCGATTGCCCTGCCCCATCCCCCAGATATAGGCAGAACCAGCACCATTCGCGTCGCCGGCATCGGCAGAGGATATGACAACTGCACCACCACCGTTAACCGGGAACGCGCAATCGAACATTCTCAAAGGCTCGGCGATGAACTTCGATGACAGGTAATCATCGATAGTCATCGGTTTGGTCAGGAATGCTAGTGGACTTTGCTGCGCCCAAAGCCGTGCCGCCATTGCCACTTCGGCAAATGCTTCTGCACCCGCTCCGTTCACTTCCATATAGCGCCGCATGGCAAGGCCATATGCGCCGATAGCGCCATACAGCCCATATTGCCGCTCCCAACCCGCGACATTAGTCAAACCCAGATCAATCGCATAGGCATCACCGCCGCGACGCTGAGGAAGAATAGGTGTGTCGGCAAAAACACATACGATATTCTTCGCCATCCCGTGCGCAACTGCCATCGCCGCATATTGCACCATCTGCACACCGCAGGCAGCCTGAGAAGCAAACACATTCCCAAAAGACAGATCTCGGAAACCGAGATCGTCCAGCAACCTCATCGACAATGCATCAGGCGGGTTCGTATCGCTACGGTTGATCAGAATTCCGTCGATATTCTTCTTCTGAAGACCGGCATCGGTTACCGCCGCGATTACTGCATCGGCCGCCAGACGCTCCTGCGACGTCGTGAATTCGCGCGATATCTCGCTAAAACCGACGCCGCTTATTTTGGCAATTGGCCGCCTGGACTCTGTTCGTCTGCTTGCCATTGCGCTTTGGCCCTCATTTAATCGTGTTCTGATACTGAACGCGCGTTCAAGAAGTGGCTTTCGTCAGATCAGGAATGCCAATGCTGGAACCGCCTCTTTCGAATTGATAAGATCTACACGCTTGCGAGCGATCTTCAGTTCGCCGTCAACGCGCCTCAGTCTATGTTCAAGCCTGCCGATCCACCAGTGGAGGTCGCCCGTCGATTGAATCTGCAGTTCTCCCAGCATGAACGCCGACGAGACCGTGTACTCATCATCGCCGGTTGACTCCACTTCGACATTCGAGATCACTCTGGTCATTGGCGACGGCGGCACCTGTGCGTGCCGAACGCCGGTCTTCAGCATCCGAATTCTTGTAGATACACGCGATCTGTTATCGTAAAGAAGTGAAAGTTGCGTATCAGGATCAGGGTTGTCGTGTTCAATCGGAACCCAATACTCCATATCGTCAGTCAGCAGGCTTTCCCATTCGCCATACTTGGCTTCGTCAGCAAAGCGTGCCTCACGATAGATGAGTTCGCAGACTTCTCGATACTCTTCGTTGGAAATCATTGTAAATCCCATTTCTTGTGCGCCGCTGCGGGCGCTATGAATCAATACATTTTGAAATTAACTTAAGCAGTCATGATTTCTTTGTATCTATTCCAAAACGCCCGGTTCGTTACTTCATCCGTCACGTGCGATTCCATGACACCCATTCCGTCTTGCTTCTCGCGGCCGAGCCCTCGGCGAAGATCGATATTCATGGGTTCGCCCTGGAAGGCGGCCTGCTGCCGTTCGGTGATTACGCCATCGTCCGGAAGGAAGAATGAGGTCGGACCAAGAGCTGCCTCNCAAAGCCGGATGATGCGGACGTTGACTTCATCGGACACGCCTTCAAGAAGCATTGGTGTATGACGCTGGACGGTCTGGCCTACATCATTGACCTCGTAATAAACGATGTTCGTTTCAGCGAGGAATAGGTTCGGGAAGATCAACGCATGCGGCGGACCGTCACGCACAATACGTGCCGCACGGCTCTCTTCATATGCATCAAAAAGCTGGTCGCGATATGTGGCTGCAAAGGGCTTCAGGGGCTTTACGTCGCTGTAGCCGAGCCATTCAAGATCGCTTTCAAAACCTGCAGCCAGGAACAGTTCCGAATGACCGTTCCCCCAATCGACAGCAGTAGTCTTCAGCTTTTCCTCTTCAGCCAGAACCGCTTCATTATAGCGAGATTCAATAGAGCGAGCGAGGGAGGCATGAACATAGTTGACATGGTAGCCATCAATATTGTTCTCGCATTGAAGCTTCCAATTGGTCTTGTATAAAAACTTAGCCCAACCGGTGCTCAGGCGAATTTTTTGCACCGGAGAACACTCTACAGCGCGATCAATTAGGCTGGCGCCATCGCCCAAATAGTCCAGAAAATCGATAGGGTCGGAATTCAGGGTGGCAAAGATGAAACCCTTGTAGTTTCCAACCGTAGCTTTCGGCAAACACTGATGATCAAGGCCCTTCGAGCCAGCTTCATAAGGGATGGACTTCAGCTCGCCTTCTAGCCCAAACACCCAGCCATGGTACCAGCATGTAATGGCACCCCGGACGTTTCCTTTTTCCTGCTGGCACAAAAGGGTGCCGCGGTGGGTGCATTTGTTCGANAGGATGTTTATTTCACCGGCTCGATCGCGGACGACGAGATACGGCTCGCCGCCGATACTGCGACGCACGTAGTCCCCCACATTCGGAACTTCCGACTCATGGGCGACGAAACTCCATCCATCGTGAAAAATCTTCTTCATCTCATCTTTGAAGATACTTTCATCTCGATAGACACGACTATCGACAAGCCCATTGCCAATAAGCGCAGAATAATCATTTGTGTTTTGGAGTGCCATTCAGTCTTCCCTTCACCGCCATATAGAAAATTGCAGATGCTAACGGCCAACGTATATTTATTCAGGCAATCTATTCAAAATATCGTGAACAGATTCGGGCCACACTACTTATTCAACTATTTGTTCATTGCCATAAACTTCGAGCCCGTCTTGTCCTAATGCTCATGAAGCTATATGGCGTTGTAGTGGTTTCTAATGTGGCGGAGGAGGAAGTAAACTGTCGTGACCAAGATAAATGATATTTCTGAATGGAATAACAGAAGGCTCGACCTCAATCTCCTGAGGGTTTTCCTAGCCGTCATGCGTTCAGGAAGCATTTCCAAGGGGGCCGAGGAGCTGGGCATGAGTCAACCTTCGGCCAGCGTGCACATCGCGCGTCTCCGCGACGCTTTAGGTGATCCGCTATTTGTGCGTGAAAGCCATGGCGTTTCTCCAACGCCATTTTCAGAAAGCCTCTATCCTTACATCCGCGATGCGCTGGATATGCTTGGCCGCGGCCTAGCGGAAGCGCGGGACTTCAACCCTGAAGCCGATAGTCGCACATTTACGATCATAATGACCGACATTGGCGAAACAACGATTCTGCCATCATTGATACGCGCATTTTCGCAGATCAGCCCTTCGATCTCCTTTCGATCCATCAACATCGCCACTCATGCAGCGCCGGAAGCGCTAAAAAGCGGGCTGGCCGATGTTGCCATCTCCTATATGCCGTATCTTGATGTCGGATTTTTCCAGCGAAAGGTCTTTTCGACAGACTACATTTGCCTGGCGCGGGAAGGCCATCCTGCTGTGACTGACGGCATCTCGNTGGCGGCATTCAAGAGCGCCGATCACGTGGTTGCCGAGGCCCAGGGCACCGGTCACTTCTACTTGCTGGAACAGAATTTCGAAGCACTTGGTATCGACCGCAAGATAAAGGTCCGTGTGCCCAATTTTATGTCGATACCAAACATTGTGGCTGAGACTGACCTGCTTGCGACATTGCCGCGTGCATTTTGTTCGGCTTTGAAAGACTCACCGATCAATCTGCGCGGTTATGAGCACCCTGTCGAATTGCCGTCAATCGATGTCAAATTGCTGTGGCATGAGCGATTTCAAAGCGATCCCGCGCATAAATGGTTGCGAGAGCGCATCGTATCAGTAATTCAGGGCATTGACTGGGACGACGGCGTTGAGGATTTCATGGGGCCGAGTAGTGCCGCGCGCAAGAGGAAACGGCAGACAACTAGTGCAATGAATGAAATGGAACGCAGGACCTAAATGATGAAGAAAATTGAGAAGACCGGACGCGCCGCAATCATAACGGGGTCGTCACGTGGGATTGGATATTCGGTTGCAGCCGAATTGGCGAGCGCCGGCTATAACGTGGTTATTTCCTCCAGACGAGGTGAGGCTTGCGAGGAGGTGGCCGAACAGATCAACGAGGCGCAAGGGCGACGCGTTGCGATTGCATGCAGCGCAGACATCGCTGAGAAATCAGCACTTGAAAACCTCGTTGGTGAAACGGTTGCGGCATTTGACAGGCTTGACTGCCTTGTCTGCAATGCCGCCTCGTCCTCTTACTTTGGGTCCCTGTGCAAGACACCAGACAAAGATTTCGAGCAAATGCTTCAAAACAATATCCTCTCAGCGCACTGGCTGACGCAGGCTTCGATACCGCATATGGAAAACAACGGTGGTGGATCGGTAATCTATATCGCGTCGATCAGCGGTTTTCGTGCTTATGATTACATCGGTGCCTATTCCGCTTCCAAGGCGGGCCTGTTGCAACTGGCGCGAAACTATGCGCGGGAATTGGGTTCCAAAAAAATCCGGGTGAATGCGATTTCTCCCGGTGTGATCGAAACGGATTTTTCGCGATCAACACTCGCTAAGCCGGAGATCAGGGCCGAATACGAATCTGCAACCTGCATCGGGCGCCTTGGCTTGCCTGGTGACATAGCACCCATGGCGAAGTTTCTGGCGAGCCCTGACGCGGCATATATTACGGGCCAGAACATCGTGATTGACGGCGGCGCTACCATTTAGAGAGGCTTGCCATGAACTGAGTTGGCAAGGCTACGAACCGGTTCGCCTCGTGAGCATTGGCCGTCTCTGTCCGACATCAGTCTGCATCATAGCCTAATCGCCGGAGCAGGGGTTTTGCTTCTTGGAGGGCATTGTTTCCCACTCGACCACGCTTGGAGTCTCTACCAGTGAGTGCGGCCGAGATTTGTTGGCCGCCCATCCGTCTCAATCGTATAAACCGGTTGCGATCGCCTTAGACTCGCCGGTATTCGTGCAGCGTTCACGCTAGTGCGAACCAATCCTGTTCACAAAAATGATGCCACTAATTGATACTGCCGTATTCACGTCGCGCAATCCGGTGCCCCCCAATAAATATGGCTCGCCACCGCGCATCTGAGCGCCCAACAAGCTGAGCGGATCACTCTAGAAACAAACCATTTAGGCCGCCAATGATTGCCCCATACCCGTGCAAGTAGGTTGTTCGAGGAAATTTGCCCCCACGAGCAACGATGTCCTCAGGCTGTAGCCACTGTAAGCATGTCTTGCAGCCGATCTCGCAAGAGAGCGACCAGCTTGCTGACCTTGGGCGAAAGGTGGCGGCGGGTAGGGTATATAGCCCATATTGGTTCATTCTCGGGGCTTTCGTCGACCAGAACAGGCTGAAGACGCCCGGCCGCGAAATTATCACCGATATAGAAAGCCGGTATTTGGCAAACGCCCATCCCGGCGATGCAGGCATCCAGGATAGAGATGCCCGAATTGCATTGCCATAGCCCCTTGGGTTGGAACTGCTGCCCGTTCCGGAACTGCCAATGCAACGATGACCCCACAAGGCACCGATGATTATTCAAGTCCGCGATCGACCCCGGCTTGCCATGTTGCGAGATATATTCGCGCGACGCGACAGTCACCAGTTCGCGGTGGGCGACGCGGGTCGCGATTAGGCGCGAATCTTCCAGATGACCTGTCCGTACCGCAAGATCGTAGCCCTGGCTGACGATGTCCATGATCTGGTTGTCGAAATTAATCGTGATATCGAGCGCGGGGTAACGCTGCGCATATTCGCGGACCAATGGGCCTATGAATTTCTCACCAAGCGCATATGAGCAAGTGAGCCGCATGGATCCGCGCGGTTCGCCGTGCACGTCAAGCGCGGCAATTGCGTCCTCGCGTTCTTCGACGAGGCGTTTGCACCTCTCAAGAAAAATCCGTCCGGTTTCAGTGAGGTTGAGCGTTCGGGTGGTGCGAAGAAACAATTGGGTTTCGATCCGTTCCTCGAGTCGTGCGACAGATCGGCTCATATGCGTGACGGATGCGCCAAAGCTGCGCCCCCCTGCGGTGAAACTGCCAGCGGTGGCCACGGCAACAAATTCTTCAATCCCGTCCCAGCCGTGGATCATAGCCGCCTCCTTTCGATTATTGCGTAAAAGTTATAGTCATTTTCCAAATTTGCACTTTATCACCCTTCGGTGCAAGGTGTAGGATGCCGGAAAATTCTCAGGAGCATACGCATGAAGACTCGCGCAGCGGTTGCATTCGAAGCCAAGCAACCCCTCGAAATTGTTGAACTTGACTTGGAGGGGCCAAAGGCAGGCGAGGTTCTGATCGAGATCATGGCGACGGGCATCTGCCACACTGATGCCTATACGCTTGATGGTCTGGATTCGGAGGGCATCTTTCCTTCCGTGCTCGGGCACGAAGGCGCAGGAATTGTTCGCGAAACTGGCCCCGGCGTTACCAGCGTGAAGCCGGGCGATCACGTCATACCGCTTTACACGCCTGAATGTCGCCAGTGTAAAATGTGCCTGTCGGGCAAGACCAATCTGTGCAGCGCCATCCGTGAGACGCAAGGTAAGGGGCTTATGCCAGACGGCACCTCGCGTTTCAGCTATAAGGGCGAGACAATCTTCCACTACATGGGTTGTTCGACATTTTCGAATTTTACCGTGCTACCCGAAATTGCAGTGGCGAAGATCCGCGAGGACGCGCCATTCAAGACCAGCTGCTATATCGGTTGCGGTGTAACCACAGGCGTCGGCGCGGTGGTGAATACTGCCAAGGTTCAGCCGGGTGACAATGTGGTTGTTTTCGGGCTGGGCGGCATTGGCCTCAACGTACTGCAAGGCGCGAAGATGGCAGGCGCGGATCGGATCGTGGGCGTGGATATCAATTCCGACCGCGAAGAATGGGGCCGTAAATTCGGCATGACCGATTTCGTCAATCCCAAGGATGTTGGCGATGTTGTGCAACACCTTGTCGGCTTGCTTGACGGCGGGGCGGACTATTCGTTCGACTGCACCGGCAATACCGATGTCATGCGCCAAGCACTGGAATGCTGCCATAAGGGATGGGGTACCAGCATTGTAATCGGCGTGGCCGAGGCGGGCAAGGAAATCAGCACGCGTCCTTTTCAACTGGTGACGGGCCGTAACTGGCGCGGCACCGCATTCGGAGGAGCAAGGGGTCGGACCGATGTACCCAAGATCGTGGACTGGTACATGAACGGCAAGATCCAGATCGACCCGATGATCACTCACGTCCTTTCACTGGAAGAAATCAACAAGGGTTTCGACCTGATGCACGCAGGCGAATCCATTCGCAGTGTCGTCGTGTTTTAGGGCGCCACCTGATCACCGGGGAGAGTAATGATGGCCGAACCAGCAATCTCGGGGAACGACGTTTTTTCGCACGTCTGCGTGGGAACCGATGACCTTCTCGGCACAAGCGCATTCTACGATGCAGCGCTCGCCACTCTGGGCATTAGAAACATGGGGCCTTTCGGCGATACGATCACCATTTATGGCAAGGACAAGCCGGCGTTTCTGGTGCTTCAGCCCAGCAATGGCGAACCTGCATCTGTCAGCAATGGGGCAACACTAGGCTTTTCCGCGAAAACCACGGCTGAAGTCGATGCGTTTCACGCGGCAGGCCTTGCCAATGGCGGGACGGATGAAGGCTCTCCGGGGCCGCGCGGCCATCTGCCGGGTTCCTATGCTGCCTATGTGCGCGACCCTGCGGGCAACAAGATCTGCGCATTTACTTTCACCGAATAAGATTTGGAAGCCAAAACAATCATGACGATGGAGCAAATTAGCGCGAACCTTAGTCACGGCGGCATACAGGGTGTCTATTCGCATCAATCGAGCGAGACGGGGACAGAGATGCAATTCTCTGTCTTTGTTCCCGATCATGAACAGGGCACGAGACTTCCGGTTCTATGGTATCTATCGGGTCTAACCTGCACCCATGCCAACGTCACCGAAAAGGGCGAATACCGGGCCGCCTGCGCGAAGCACGGTATTGTCTTCGTGGCGCCTGATACTTCGCCCCGTGGTGATGACGTACCCGATGATGAGGGATATGATTTCGGCAAGGGGGCGGGCTTCTATGTTGATGCAACGCAAGAACCTTGGGCAAGGCATTTCCAGATGCGCAGCTATATCGAGAGCGAATTGCCCGCACTCATTGCGCAGCATTTCCCCGTCGACATGAAGCGGCAAGGCATCACCGGGCATTCGATGGGTGGGCATGGCGCGCTCACCATCGGCTTGCGCAATCCAGACAGATTCCGCTCGGTCAGCGCCTTTTCACCGATTGTCGCGCCTGCTCAGGTTCCATGGGGTGAAAAGGCGCTGAGCAATTATCTTGGAGATGACCGATATCTCTGGCGGCAATATGATGCCTGCGCTTTGATAGAGGATGGCGCACGGCTCCCCGACCTGTTGGTCGATCAGGGTATGGCGGACAATTTCCTGGACGAACAGCTCAAGACCCATCTGTTGGAGCAGGCAGTTACAGATGCCGGGATTTCTGCAAACATCCGCATGCAGCCCGGTTATGACCATTCCTATTACTTCATTTCAAGCTTCATGGCTGACCATGTCGACTGGCACGCAGAGCGGATGAAGGAATAGGCCTGATAGCCCGCACTGGATGGGCCGAAAATACAGACAAATCAGGCTGAAACGCCGCAGCTTTCTGGCCGGAAGACGGAATCATATCGGGGCCGGGTAGGCCCAATGTCTATTGGACCTACCCGGCCTTTTTCCGATCTTTGTCAGGACAGAAACGGCTCATAATTGTCTGAGAAAATATCACGTCCAATTATGAGCTTCATGATTTCCGAAGTGCCTGCAAGGATCCGATTGATTCGAGCATCTGTAAACCGCCGGCAAATTTCAAATTCACGCATATACCCGGCGCCACCATGAAGCTGAACGCCCTCATCGACCATGCGCCATTCCAGTTCGCTGGTAACTAGCTTCAGTCTCGCAGCCTCTGCCGGAAGCAGTTCTCCGGCATTATGCTTCTCCACGCAAGAATCCAGATAACATTGCGCTGCATGGAGATGCGCATCCAGCTCGGCGAGCTTGAATTGTGTATTCTGCATGTCGGCAATGCGCTTTCCGAATGCTTTGCGCTCGAGCACATAGTTTCTTGTCAGATCGAATGCCCGATGGGCGTTGCACATATAGCTGACTGAACCGATCAGTCGCTCTTCTACAAGCCCTTGCATCAGATAGTGGAAACCTTTGGTCGGATCACCAAGGATGTTTTCTTTCGGCACCTTCACATTGTCGAAAAACAGTTCGGCAGTATCCTGCGCCACCAGTCCCATTTTCTCCAGGTTTCTGCCGCGTCTAAACCCTTCCATCCCGCGCTCTACGCACATCAGCGCCAGTGAATGCGGGTTTTCGGATCCGCCTGATTTCGCCGCAACGATGACAAGATCGGCATTGATCCCGTTGGAGATATAGATCTTGGATCCATTCAGCAGAAAATGATCGCCCTTATCCTCAACCGTGGTGCGCATAGCGGATAGATCACTTCCGGTATCCGGCTCTGTCATTGCGACGGCCAGTATTGCTTCACCTGACACAGCCTTGGGCAGGAATCTTGCCTGCTGTTCCTTGGTGCCAAACCGTTTCAAATATGGTCCGACCATCCGGCTATGGAGGGTCGGAAACCACTCGCCGCAATCGGCCAGTGCGACTTCTTCCATAATGACCTGTTCATATCGGAAATCGTCGTCCCCGATTCCGCCATGTTCTTCATCGGCCCAGATAAGCAGAAAACCATTGTCGCCGGCTTTCCGGTAGATCTCCCGATCGACGATTCCTTCGGCGCGGTAGGTTCCCATGTTCGGGGCAACCTCACGTTGCAGAAAGCGACGAAACGCCGCACGGAAAGCTTCTTGTTCATCGGTAAATTCGCGCATATCTATTGCCTTGGATAAAATGATAGGTTCAAAAAATTTTGATCGTAATTATTTGTAATCATTGTGCGGTTCGATAGGTATTAATTCCTCACGAAGCTTGGTTTTTACAATCTTATCCAAAGTCGCACGTGGAAAGTCTTCAACAAAGATAATCTCTCGTACCACTTTGAAATCTGCAAGATCGCGTTTGCATGCGGCGATTATTGAACTTTCAATATCATTTTTGTCGCCTTCCTTAGGTATCACGAACGCCACGGGGACCTCATCAAACATGTAATGCTTGCGGCCGACGACGGCACATTCTTCGACCACTCCCGTCTTCATGATGACAGTCTCGATTTCTGAAGCTGCGACGTTCTCCGCCCCTACTTTCAGCATGTCTTTGTCCCGACCGAGGAAGTAAAGATAACCTTCTTCATCAATCGAAATCATATCGCCAGTATCCATCCAGCCACCCTCGTCCACTGCGTTGGAAGTGGCATCCGGGTCGTTGAAATATTCCTTGAACAAGGAGACGCCGGGAACACCCCGTGCAAAAAGATTGCCTCGCCCCCCTGGCCCGACTGGATTGCCGTCATCGTCACGAATTTCGATATCATAGCATGGAGCGGCTCGGCCAATGGAGCCTTCGGGTGGTGGCTGGTGAGGGTCTGTCACGATCCCCTGGGTAATCGTTTCGGTCATGCCCCATGCACAAACCACCCTGATGCCAAACTTATTGCAAATGGCCGTGGAGTAACCGCCCACCATCCAGAACTTGTAATGATGGCCATCCGGAGCTTCGCGTTGCATCAGCGGGTAGATCAGAAAGGGTATAACAAATGTCCAGGTGCATTTATTACGGATGGAAACCTCCCAGAATCGGGAGACTGACAGGCGGGGTTGCAATATGATCGTGCCGCCAGACCACAAGGTTGTCATGGTCGAATACGACACGGCGTTGATGTGAAAGAGTGGAGAAAAAACAAGTGCCGCATCATCACTTGTGACGCTGAAATTGCGCGCATTCATCTGTGCGCCCCATATGAAATTGCCATGTGTCAGCACCACGGGCTTAGGGCGTGACGTTGTGCCGGATGTAAATTGGATAAGGAAATCTGCGCTTGCGTCCGGGGTGCGAGCCGGTGGTTTGGCCCCCGGGCTAAGGCATGAATCGAAGGGCACATAACCAGAGGTCGAAAAGTCGGGCCGCTCTTTGCCGGAATCATCCTTGGTCACAATTACAAAGGCGAGATCCGGGGCAGTTTCGCTGATCAAGGGTGCGAAGGCAGGCTGAGTAATGGCGGCGGTTATTTCGGCCTTCTCGACATAATATTCGATATCCCGTTCCACAGAGCGCGTGTTTGTTGTCACGGCAACGGCACCAATTCGTGCGCATGCAAACAACACGATCATGAACTCGGGACAGTTTTCCATGTGGAGCAATAACTTGTCCCCTTGAGATATCCCACGTTCAAGAAGGGCGGCCGCAAATCTATCAGCGTCATCCCTCATCTCTTTATATGTCCAACTGCTGGGAGAGCCTTCGAAAGGCTCCCAGACCAAAAATGTCTTGTCGGGGGTTCGCTCGGCCCATTTGTCCAGTACCCAGGCAACATCTTGTCCATGAACCATCAACCGTTGGGAATCTGCAATACGGGCGAGATTAGTACGGGCTCCTCGAATCGGGCGCGATGTCATTTCGATCTTCTCCACTTTACGGCCTTGTAGTCTCAGCATCTTCGGCCTTCTTGATCATGCTGTTTGATCCTTGATTAGCTGCTTTTGCACCGTTTTGATATTTGCAAAACACATATCATCTATTCTGAGAACGAGAGTATGTTCTGGCCGAATCTGTCCGATAAAGACGGTGCAGAAACGCGCTTGATCTGAGGTCCGATAAAAAAGAAGCGATCCGAGATTTTGCGCGGCGAAAAGAAGCAAAGAATAATGAATTGTAAGGCAATAATTTTTTGCCATTATAATGCGGGAGGAATGTAAGATGTCTTGGAAACGAAATGCATTGTGTCTTGTGTCGAGTTCGGCACTGACCGTTGCGCTGGCGACAACAGCGCAGGCGCAAGAAACTGCTGCCCCGGAACAGGGTTCCGAGCAGCAAGATGATGAACAGCAAAGTGGGGATGCGCGCCGAGCCTCGGACGCACTCACAAATACAATCATAGTAACTGGCACAAAACGAGTGGGCGGCGTTGCAGTGCAGCGAGCGCCGGTTGCGATTACCGCATATGGTGAAGAACAGTTGGAGGCCATGCGGGTTCGCGATATAGAATCGCTGAGCTTCAGCCAGCCCAACGTATCGCTCGAAGATGTCGGTTCCATTCAGGGCACCGCGAATTTCTCTATCCGCGGACTTGGCATCAACAGTTCTATCCCGTCGATTGATCCCACAGTCGGTGTCTTCGTTGATGGGGTTTATTTGGGCATGAACGCCGGGTTGCTCTTTGATACATTCGATCTCGAAGCGATTGAGATCATGCGCGGGCCGCAGGGGGTGCTGTTTGGCCGTAATGTAACCGGAGGCGCGGTATTGCTCCGGACGAAGGGGCCTTCCGATGTGTTTGAGGCGAGCGCGCAGGTTTCAATGGAAACCGGTCTCAGTCAGACATATCAGGCATCGGTTTCCGGACCGATCGTTCCGGGTGTTTTGAACGCGAAGGTTGCCGCATATTACAATCACGACAATGGCTATTTCACCAATGAGCTTGACGGGGCATCGCTTGGACAGGTCGAGACATTCGTTATTCGGCCAGTGATAGAGTTAACTCCCACGGATGCTATGGATATCGTAATTCGATACGAGCATGGCGAAGCCGAGGGCGACGGCACGATTGCTCAGAATCGTGCATTGTACGAACGAGGAACCGATCAGGTAATAACTGACGAGCCTGGTTTCATGGATCACAAGTGGGATTTCGTCAGCGCCGAAACAAACATTGACGTTGGTTTAGGCGACGGCGTGATCACCAACATCTTCGGGTGGCGGAAATACAGTTCATCCTCACAAAGCGATTTTGACGCTACTTCATTGAACCTATTGTTGTTTGGGGAAATCACTCAGCAGGAGCAGTTCAGTAACGAACTTCGATATTCAGGACGGTTCTTCGATAGTGTGGATTTGACCGTCGGTGGATTCTGGTTTGACCAACAGTTGGAATATCAAGAGACCCGCTTCCTGTTTCAGGACGCCAGTCTTGCGCCTGCCCAAGCTGCTGGGTTGGTCCCTCCTCCCCTCTCTTTTTATGGTGGCGGTATTCAGGACCATAATGTGCTCGGTGTTTTCGGGCAGGCTGCGATTGATCTTACGCCCTCCCTTGCGCTGGATGTTGGTTTGCGCTGGAGCCGCGAAGAAAAATCCGTCCAGCTGGCCACAATTCAGCTCGGCGCCGCGTCCCCCGATCTTGTGTCAATTCCTGCAGGTGCCTGTAACATCCAGGCTGGCGATTGTTTCTTCAACCTGAATGCCGATCCTACATTCCAACCGGAGGACGACTGGAGCAGCCTGTCCCCTCAGATCGGTTTGAGGTATTCGATTTCCGACGATGCGCGCCTCTACGGCCATTGGTCCAGAGCATATCGTTCCGGCGGCTACAATCTGCGCAATACCGTTCCGTCTGCTTCACCTGGTCCATTCGATCAGGAGCAAGTCGACAGTTTCGAACTTGGTTTGAAATCAGAGCCTTTGGCTGGTGCAACTCTCAATATCGCACTTTTCAGGACAACAATTGCCGACATGCAGCGTGAAGTGCTGCTGAGTGATCCAATTCTCGGAACAATTCAGCAGATTGCCAATACTGCAGATGGGGAGATATTGGGGTTTGAGGTGGAGGCGATGTATTCGCCAGTCGACGATTTGGTGTTCACCGGATCGGTCGGGCACCTGAACGCCGAATATCAGGAGATTCTGTTCGACATCAGTGGTGACGGCGTGGTCGATGACAACGACCTTGCCCTGGCTTTGCCGCGCGTACCGGAGTGGACCTATAATTTTGGGTTCGTCTACGATTATGACTTGGCCGGAGCTGGCCTTGTTACTGCTCGGGCAAATTTCAGCCATCGTGATAGTCAGGCATTCACTGACAACAATCGCGGTGTACTGAGCGGGGCTGACATCTTTGATGCGTCCTTGTCATTCGTCACAGAAGATGGAGCCCTGCGGTTCACCGTTTACGGGTCCAACCTTCTTGACGAGATAACCGAAGGGTCGGATTCGCAAACGCCATTTCCTCCCGGATCGACGAATGGATCTCATTCGCCGCTCAACAAGGGCCGTGTATTCGGAGCTTCGGTGAAGTTGGAATTCTAATAGGTTAATGGAGCGTGGAGGCGCCCGGTGCGAATGATTTTCGCATTGGTGTGATCTCCACGCTCCAATTGCACGGTTAGAAAATTAGGAGAATGGGCTTCATGCCATTTGAAGGAAAAGTTGCGATAGTTACAGGTGCAGGCAACGGCCTTGGCCGAGCGCACGCATTACTGTTCGCNAGTCAGGGCGCTCGCGTCGTGGTCAATGATTACGGGACGACGCTGGCCGGCACCGGGAGCGACAACACGCCNGCACAAAAGGTTGTAAACGAAATCGAAGAGGCAGGTGGCCAAGCGGTTGCCAATTTTGATACCGTTGAAGATGGGGCCCGCCTTGTCGAGACTGCGATGGATACGTTCGGGCAGCTTGATATAGTGGTAAATAATGCCGGTTTCCTGCGCGACACATCTTTTCACAAGATGGAAGAGCGCGATTGGTTCGATGTCATCAATGTTCAGCTGAACGGGGCATTTAAGGTCAATCGCGCGGCATGGCCGCATTTGCGCGATCAAGGTTATGGACGGATCGTCAATACCGCCTCTGCCGCCGGGATTTACGGAAATTTCGGACAGGTCAATTACAGTTCGGCGAAGCTGGCGCTGCACGGCATGACGCAGTCGCTCGCCATAGAGGGACGAAAGCGCAATATTCTGGTCAATACCGTTGCGCCTGCCGCTGCATCCCGGCTTACCGACACCGTTATCAGTCGTGATCAAGCGACAGGGTTGCGACCAGAATTGGTGAGCCCGCTGGTCGGTTATCTTTGCAGCGCGCAGAGCGAGCAGACAGGCGGCCTTTATGAAGCCGGTGCGGGTTGGTTTGGCAAGCTGCGTTGGGAACGCAGCGCTGGCGTTGCGCTGTCAGGCGAAGTCTCGATAGATGATGTTGCCAGCAATATCGGCGCTATCAACGATTTCGAGAACGCGACCCATCCTAAGGATATTGCTGAAGCCTTTGCTCCGTTTGGCGAAGCCTTGGGCGCTGTCGTTTCAGCACGATGAGCGGGGCGACAAAGTGATTGACCGGTCCTTTATCGGCTTTGAAATGGAGCCTTTCGAGGCGCCCCTTGAGATAGGGCAGATGAGATTGTTCGCCCAAGCGCTGGGCGAACAAGGATCTATCTATGTTGATGAGAAAGTGGCGCTTGCGCAGGGATTTTCGTCAATCGTTGCCCTGCCGACCTTTTTGATCTGCCTGGGGACCAGGGATGACCTGACATATCGGCTTTTTGACCAGCTTGGGATCGAGCTTTCCAAACTGCTGCACGGTGAACAAGAGTTCNTCCTCGAACGNACTGTATGTGCTGGAGAAATATTGGTTGGCCGCAAGAAGGTGGTGGATATTTACGACAAGAAGAATGGTGCTCTTGAGTTTTTAGTCACTGAAATCACTTATCATGATCAACACGAACGCTTTGTCGGAAGTGATCGATCTACATTCGTCATCAAGAACAAGTGACGGGATGGTGGACAGATAATGAATGAGCAAGCAACAGATATCGCATCCCTGCAAATTGGCGATTCACTTCCATCTATTCAGACAGGCCCGATCTCGCGACATGCAATCGCTTTGTATGCCGCAGGTTCCAGGGATCTGAACCCGATTCATACAGATATCGATTTTGCCCAGGGTAAAGCCGGACTCCCTGATGTGATCGTCCATGGCATGTTCGTCATGGGCTATCTCGCTCGGCTTGGGACGGCGAATGCGCCGGCAGGCGCAGTGCGTCGGATAAAGGCCCAGTTCCGCGCCATGACCAACGTCAAGGATAATTTGATCTGTGGGGGCACGGTTGTGGGCAGCAAGCTGCATAACGGTTCAAGAATACTTACATGCGCTCTGGAAGCGGCGCGTGAAGACGGATCTGTGGTGGCGACGGGTGAGATCGACATCGACGTGGGTGGCGAATGATTGGCAAGCAATTTCTGATGCGTAATCACATTCAGCGCAAAACGCGCCAGGATAAGGACGATAGACTGCGGTATGGCTAAGCTCGATTCAGTGACGGGAATAACCGCTTTCGGATTCTATGTCCCATCGTTGAGGTTACAGCGCAAAACGCTGCTCGATGAGTTCGGCTGGATTAATCCAGGGCTTGCTGCATACCGGCAAGGCGCACGTGCTGTCTGCGATTTTGACGAAGATGTGGTTACAATGGCGGTGGAGGCTGTGCTNCGGTCCCGCAGTCAAGATGCGCTNTCCAATGCTTCGGCATTATTCATGGCTTCGAGCAATTTTCCTTTTGTCGACCGCCTGAATACATCAATTGTTGCTGCCGCCTGCGGCATGTCCAACATGCTTGAAGCTGTTGATGTCGCAAATACGCAGCGCGCCGGGCTTTCCGCGCTTCGAATGGCGAGAGAATTTTCGTCCCACAATGCTGCCGAGCAGGAAGTCATTTGCGTGGCATCGGATAAACGGCGCGGCCGCCCCGGCAGTACGGTGGAAATGACGAGTGGGGATGCAGCGGCCGCCTTTGCGTTCGGCAGCGAGAAAGTTCTTGCACGAATTCTTGCCCATCGGGCGTCTACCGTAGATTTTGTTGACCATTTTAGAGCCGCTGGCGCAGCGTATGATTATGGTTGGGAAGAACGCTGGATCCGGGATGCCGGTTACCTCAAGATCGCGCCGCCGGTCCTGCTTGCTACGTTAGAGGATGCTGGCGTTTCGCCTGAAGAGATTGATCACTTCATCTTCCCTTCGACCATCCGCGGCGTCACCGCTCAATTGGCGAAGGCAGCAGGAATTGCGAAAGATGCCATTTGCGACGATTTTCAGGACATTTTGGGAGAAGCCGGCGTCGCCCATCCTCTCTTGATGCTTGCGGACACCCTGAGCAGTGCTGGCGCAGGCGAGAAAATCTTGCTGGCGGGATTTGGTCAGGGTTGCGAGGCATTCGTCCTGGAAACCACGCCGGAAATCTCCACGATGTCCAAGCAAGACGGCGTGCGCGCCAAGGTGCAGGGCGATGAGCAGATGGATCTGCCGACATTACGATATCTTTCCTTTAATGGGCAGCTTGACGTGGATTTTGGAGCCCGCGCAGAAGCGGATCGCAAGACCTCGCTGAGTGCGGCGTATCGTCATGCCCCGGACCTTGCCCGGCTTGTAGCCGGAATATGCACGGTTTGCGGAACCGTACAATTTCCCAAGGCAGCGATCTGCGTCAATCCGAATTGCCGCCACGAAGGTGAGCAAGATGACCATTCGCTCGCTCAGGAAGCGGCCAGCATCAAAACGATCACGACGGATTGGCTGGGCTTTTCTCTTAATCCTCCAAACCGATATGGCATGGTCGAATTCGAGAGCGGTGCGCGCATGATTGTGAACTTCACTGGCACCGCTCATGAGCCAGCGATCAGTGGCACGATTAACATGGCTTATCGTATTCAAGAGTTTGATCCGATGAGAAACTATCATCGGTATTGCTGGAAAGCGAAGCCTGATCGCGTTGAGGCCGGCGGAGAAGTGAAATGACAAGCGGAATTCGTGATAAGGTCGCCATCATCGGTATGGGTTGCAGCAAGTTTGGCGAACGCTTCGATTGCGACGCGCAAGACTTGATGCTCGAAGCTTTTTTCGAGGCGCGGGAAGATGCTGGTATTGGCACGAACGAGATTGATGCGGCCTGGCTGGGGCACGCCATGCCGGAACAGGGAATGGGGCCTACAGCGACACCGGCCTCTGTAGCGCTTCGATTGCCGAATATTCCTGTCACCCGCGTGGAAAATGCTTGTGCAACAGGGACAGAGGCACTGCGTGGAGCTGTATATGCCGTCGCCTCGGGCGCTTCGCGGATGGCACTGGCGATTGGCGTAGAGAAGTTGAAAGATGCTGGCTTTGGTGGCCTGCCGGAATTCAATTTTGGTCCGCGCGCCAGTCTCTATGCCCCGTCCATGAGTGCGCCTGGCGGGTTTGCGCAGCTTGCTTCTGCCTACAGCGCGAAATACGCGATCGACCCTGCTGACGTGAAGCGTGCCATGGCGCATATCTCCTGGAAGAGCCATGAGAACGGCGTGCTAAATCCCAAAGCACATCTGCGCAGGCGCGTGGAGATGGACACGATTATGAAGGCGCCGATGATCGCGGCGCCCCTGGGGCTTTACGATTGCTGCGGTGTGAGTGACGGCGCTGCTTGCGCAATTGTTACCACGCCGGAGGTGGCCGCGAGCCTGAAGCAGAAGCATGATTATGTGATGGTGAAGGCTTTGCAGCTGGCAGTGTCTAATGGCGTGGAGGCGTCTCATTCTTCATGGGACGGCGCTAGCATCACCACAACACGCAATGCTGCCAAGCGCGCATATCAGGAAGCCGGGATCAAGGATCCTCGCAAGGAAATCAGCCTTATTGAAGTGCATGACTGTTTTTCGATTACCGAGCTCGTCACCATGGAAGATCTCCATATCTCGGAAGACGGCGCGGCTGTGACAGATGTATTGAATGGGTTTTATGATCGAGATGGCGGGGTGCCCTGCCAGATTGACGGTGGTCTGAAGTGCTTTGGCCATCCAATCGGCGCTTCCGGATTGCGAATGGCGTATGAAGTCTATCTCCAGTTGCTAGCAAGGGCCGGGGAGCGTCAGCTGGACAATCCTTCTATCGGTTTGACGCATAATCTCGGCGGATTTCCGCACGAGAATGTAAGCGGTATCGGAATTTACGGATTGCCCGGCGCCTGACGGCAGAGATTTGTGCGCGGCGGATGGCGAAAGGTATTGGAATTGCGGTCCGCCGCAAATAAATCGCGGAATAGAAGGCCAACCGTTTTGGAACGCCTTCACTGCGATGACAGCCAAACCGAACTATGCGGCCGCAGAGGGCATGCCTAGACTATCTCTTATACATAGCCGAAGGGCTTTATGGAGGCTGGCAGCGCCGTGACGTGACCAGATGTTGGGCAATGCTGCACTCAAGGATCTGACATCAATAAATGGTAACGCCCGGCGCTAAGAGAGGTGCCGTTGCTCATGTTCGTGAACATCACGGGCTGAGAAGTGCCGACGTGTCCCAGGCCGGGCTTCTTCGACCGTTATCGCGCCAAAACGACCAATAGCCTTGCGACGTGTTCGCCGTTTGCCATCGCGGTGCTGGATTACGAAGCTCTTGGTCCCGGCCCGCCCGACTCTCACACCGAAACCCCTCAATTCACTGTCCCACGTCCATACAGTCGCCGGACCTCTGGGATCATCTGGGGGATCGAGAGAAGTTACGATCCGCTTGTTAAGTTTCGGCATTAAATCAACACCCTATTAGGGCTCAGTTTTGATGCCTTCGGGTCGCATGCATCTCTGCTTAAAAGCGAGGTCCGATTGCTTACGCAAATAGGCAGAATCAGCCCCAAATCTGCTTACTTGTAAGCAAATGGATTCAAACCCTAGCGAAATTGAGCGTAGCGCCGTGCAAACGCTGTGACAATAAAGTGCATTCAAATCCGATGTTTAGAGCAGTATTTCGCAGATTGGCGAAAATCAGAAATAGGCTCTCGGGCGAATTGCCAAGGCCGGGGCCGGGCGTTCGAATCGCCTCGCCCGCTCCATTTTCTTACAGAATTCAGAGCTCCGGCCTGCAAAGCACGTGCTTTGCAGGCCCGCACGTGCGGTTGGTTTATTCGTAACCCTCCAGCTCGTCACCTTGCACGCTGACCACGTGGACGAGGTTCGTGGCGCCGGACTGGCCGAAGGGCACGCCGGCCATCACAGCCAGCTGGCTGCCCGTACCGCCAAAGCCGTGACGCAATGCCATGCGCTTGCCTTTGGCGATCATCTCTTCGAAGCTGCCGATATCGCGGGTCGCAATAGGATGTGCGCCCCACAGCAGTGCCACACGGCGGGCCACGCCCATGCTGGGAGTGAGTACCATGACCGGCACCGCAGGCCTTTCGCGCGATACGCGGCGGGCCGAGCTGCCCGAGTTGGTGAACACCGCTATTGCGTTGAGATTCACTGTATCGGCGATGATCATGCAGGCATGGGCCATGGCATCGGCGGTGGTGGCGTCGGGCGGCGTTTCCAGCATACGCACGCGCTGCTTGTAGCCTTCGTCCTTTTCCACCTGCCGAGCGATGGAATCCATCATCATCACCGCTTCTTCGGGCCAATCGCCCGCCGCTGTTTCCGCGCTCAGCATCACGGCATCGGCGCCATCATACACGGCGTTGGCGACATCGGAGACTTCGGCGCGCGTCGGGGCTGGGCTCTCGATCATCGATTCGAGCATTTGCGTCGCCACGATCACCGGCTTGCCGGTCAGGCGGGTCAAATTGACGATCTTCTTTTGCAGTGGCGGGACTTCCTGCGGCTCCAGCTCTACACCCAGATCGCCGCGCGCCACCATAATACCGTCTGACTGTTCAATAATCTCGGCCAGACGACGAATGGCGGAGGGCTTCTCGATTTTGGCGCATAAAGCACCTTTGCCGCCCATCAGGCTGCGCGCCTCGATAAGATCTTCCGGACGCTGCACGAAAGACAGGCCGATCCAGTCCGCATCCTGCTCGAGAGCGAAAGCCAGGTCGCGGCGATCCTTTTCTGTGAGTGCGGGGATGGGAATTTCCGCATCGGGCACATTCACGCCCTTGCGATCCGAGATCACTCCGCCAACTTCGGTCTTGCAGGTGATGGCATCGCTGGTGACCGATTTGACGCGAAAGCGCATCTTGCCGTCATTTACCAGAAGGCGCTGGCCTTCATGGATCACTTCGAAGATTTCGGGATGCGGCAATTCAACGCGGGAATCGTTACCCGGCTCGCTTGACCGGTCGAAGGTGAAATTCGCCCCGTGTGGGATGGTCGCGCGGCCATCGGCGAACTTGCCGACGCGCAGCTTTGGACCTTGCAAATCGGCCAGCACTGCAATCGGGCGGCCATATTCATCTTCCAGCGCGCGAATATTGGCGATGGTCTTGGCATGGACCTCGTGCTCGCCATGGCTCATATTGACGCGGAAGGCATCGGCCCCCGCCAGAAACAGGCGGCGAAGCACATCGGGATCTGCAGTGGCCGGCCCGGTCGTGGCGAGAATCTTGACCTTGCGGTCACGCGGGTCGAGCTTGGGATTTTGCTGTTTTGCCATGCGCAGGGCCTATGGCAATCTGCTGCCACAAGACAAGGATACAATCGTATGCATAACGAACCAGACCCGCTCGACGAACTGCCCGACGAAGTCGCGGCCGCCGCTTTTCGCCACCTTGTGCGCCACTTGCGTCACCGCCACGACGCCCAGAATATCGACCTGATGGGCCTGTCCGGTTTTTGCCGGAATTGTCTCGCGGACTGGATACGCGATGCTGGCTATGATGGCGACAAGGCTGCTGCGCGTGAGCTGATCCATGGGATGCCGATGGAAGAATGGAAGGCAACGCGCCAGACCGAAGCGACGCAGGAGCAGATCGACCGGATGGCCGACAGCCTGCACCGCAACAAGCCCGACCTACGCTAAGACAGGCCGGCGTTAAGCCAGAAGCGTTCAACGACAGCGGATTGTTGTCGCGGTCCGTGCCGTAATTGTATGCATCGAGCAGGAAACGCGGGCGCGCCTCGATCACCAGATTGTGGATCACGCCAAATTCGCCAAGCCCCATAACCACGGCGTTGAACACATCATCGTCGCGCAGCAATGCCGCTGCCATCGGCCAAAATCGCGTGGAGAAGCCATGCAGTGGCTTCACCGCGCAGCAAAGCGCCGCTAACCACCCGCCAACCGATTCTCACACAAATGGAGCCAATTTCATGGCCGAAGCCACCGACGACCGCCTGCGCCTGCTGATCGAACGCATCGAACGCCTCGAAGAAGAGAAAAAGGGAATCGCCGACGATATTCGCGATGTCTATTCCGAAGCGAAGGCAGTGGGCTATGACACGAAGATCATGCGCCAGATCGTGCGGCTGCGCAAAATGGAGCCGAATGATCGCAGCGAACAGGAAATGATTCTCGACACCTACAAAGCCGCGCTCGGCATGGGGTGACGCCAGCTTGATCGGATAACTGTATCGCTATAACAATACAGTTATCCAAACTTAGCAGGAGACACAAACATGGCCAAGGAATGGAAAGACGCACGCGGAATTCCTGTGACGACCACGCCCACGATGGAAGGGCATCCGATTCAGGAATATCTCGGAATCGTGAC
>JGI24025J20009_10000331_pt1 | contig 36656 bp, 37 predicted proteins | sample Cruoilmetagenom3_FD_20009 | JGI IMG/M metagenome (IMG submission 20009) | reverse complement strand
CGGGTTCGGGTTCGGGTTCGGGTTCGGGTTCGGGTTCGGGTTCGGCAGGCGCGTCCGCCGGTGGCGGCGAGGTGTCAACTTCGGCCTCAGCGCTTCGCCCAGCTTCTCGTTGCAGCTCCGAAGCGAAGAACAGCGCTTTCTCGCGTGCCGCTGTCAGATCGGCAAAGGCCGATATCGAGCCGCCGCCATCCAGCGCCTCGCGCTTCGCATCATAGGCGGCACGGATGGCGTTTTTGTCGGAAGTCTCCGCTATACCGAGCGCGGACCACGGCCAGCATTCCGAACCGACCGCACCCACTCCTCAATGCCCCACGCTTTCACCGCGCTCTAGCCCGCTTAGAGCCAGTTGCTCGTCGATCTGGCCCATCAGGCGCTCCAGCCCATCCTCAGTGTCACTTTCGGCACGGGCGACGAGCACATCTTGCGTGTTGGAAGCACGCAGCAACCACCAGCCGTCGGGGGTATTCACGCGCACGCCGTCTGTTGCATTGACCTCGATACCTTCGGGCACATCATCACCCGCAAGCCGCGCCTTTACCTCGTCAATCGCGGCGAACTTGCGGCTTTCGTCGACCTGAAAGCGCATTTCCGGCGTGTTGAGCATTTGCGGCATGTCGCTACGCAATTGCGTGACTGATTTGCCCAGCCGTGCAGAGGCGGCAATCAGGCGAACCCCGGCATACAGCGCGTCATCAAAGCCGTAATAGGTGTCGGCAAAAAACACATGTCCGCTCATCTCACCCGCCAAAGGTGAGGAAACCTCCTTCATTTTGGACTTAATCAGCGAGTGGCCGGTCTTCCACATAATCGGCTGCCCGCCGTGCTTTTCGACATGGTCGAATAGTGCGCGGCTGGCCTTCACATCGGCGATAATGGTCGAGTTAGGTAGTTTCCCGAGGAGGTCCTCAGCATAAATCATCAGTAGTTGATCACCCCAGATGACACGGCCTTCACCGTCGATTGCGCCGATCCGGTCGCCATCGCCGTCAAAGGCAATCCCGAAGTCGCAAGACTTCTCGGCGACCGCCTTGCGTAAGTCTTCAAGGTTCGCCTCGACAGTAGGATCAGGGTGATGGTTGGGAAAGTTTCCGTCCACTTCGGTGAACAGCAGATGGTGTGTTCCGGGCAGGCGCGCGGCGAGCTTTTCCAGTGCCGGACCAGCAGAACCGTTGCCGGCGTCCCACGCGACGGTCAGGCCTTCCAGCACGGCGCGGTCGATCCCGTCCAGCGCGGTCAGTATCCGGTCAATATAGGCGTCAATGATGTCGACACTCTCGACTTCACCGAACCCGTCAGCCCAGTCGCCAGCGGCAGCCATGCGACCGAGAGTCTGGATATCGGCGCCGAAGAACGGTCGCCCGCGAAATACCATTTTGAAGCCATTGTAATTGGCGGGATTGTGGCTGCCAGTTATCTGAATGCCGCCATCCACCTCTTCGGCTGAGGCTTCCGCGTAATAAAGCATCGGGGTCGCGCTCATGCCGATCCGGCGCACATCGCATCCGCTCGACGTCAGCCCTTCGATCAGCGCGTGTTCGAGGATGGGCGAGCTGACACGGCCATCATATCCGACCGCGACCAGGGGCTTTTTCTCATCGCCGAGATCGCGGGCAAGCAGCGTGCCAAACCCGCGCCCAATGGCACGCGCGTCATCGGGCCCAAGCGTTTCGCCGATGATGCCGCGAATGTCATATTCGCGAAGGACGGTGGAGTGAAATTCGTAAGCCATACAGACAGGGACCTTTCTTTGTCCCTGCGATAACTTAGCGCACTTCGTGGGGCAACTCGTCTAGCAGCAGATCGCGCGCAGCATTGGCTTCATGCACCTGTTCATTGGAGCCGCCGCGGTCCGGATGGACCATCGCCACCAGTCGTTTGTGCGCAGCGATAATGTCGGGCCGGGTCGCTCTGGCTTCCACACCCAGCAAGCGGCGCGCGCGGAAAATCGCCTGATTGCGCGTGCTGATCTTGGGTTGCCATGGCCAGCGCCCGAAGATCCAGCGGAAGAACAGCAGCACGGCCCCGGCGATAATGACGAATTTGAGCATGTCAGGCGGCCACCCGCGCAGGGCGGGTGGCAGAAAGCGGCGCTGCGGCATCACCGCTGCGCGCGGGGATATGCAGGCGCAAGTTCTGCACCAGATTGCGCAATTCCTGCCGCGCAACGAGATGGCTGGTGCCGAGCTCACCCAAATGGCCCTTGTCGAGCAGCGTCAGGCCCGAAGGAAACAGCTCACGATACACAACGCGTTCGGACAGGCCCTGCACCGCGCGAAAGCCGACCCGTTTGGATAGTTCGGTCAATGCCTGCTCGATCCGCCGCTGGTTGCGCGCATCGGTATAGCCGGTGCGGTTGCGCACCACGACCCAATCCATCTCGCGCTTCTGTTCTTCAATCTGAGCGCGGCTACGCTTGATCCGCGCCTCCCAGATCAGCTCGGCATAGAAGGACAATTTGCGCACCTTGAAAGTTTCCGCATCGACTTGCCCGATCAGGTCGAAATCGACGAAGCTGTCATTCATCGGCGTGACCAGCGTGTCGGCACTGGCGGCAACATGGCGGGCAAAACGATCGTCGCGTCCCGGCGTATCGAAAAGCAGGAAATCCGCGCCTTCGGAGATGCGCGCGGCCTCCTCCTCCAGCGCCTCGATGCTGTCGCCGTGGCAGGTGTCGAACACCGGGCCGGGGAGCGCGATATTGCGCCGCTCCTGCGTAGTCGCCCGGTTCTCGCAATAGCGGAACAACGTGGCCTGCCGCGTATCAAGATCAAGCGCGGCAACCTTGGCGCCCTGATAGGCCAGCGCCACCGCCACATGCACAGCAGTCGTGGATTTGCCCGTGCCGCCCTTTTCATTGGCGAAGACAATACGATGCGGCGTGGACATTTGCGGGCTTTCTCTTGGCTTTAGACGCGGCTAGCGTCGGAGCGACAGTCTACCGGAGGCATCGGCGCTTGCAAACCATCACCACACTCGAATCCTTGCGCTCTTCTGTGGATGAATTGCGCAAGACGGGGAGCATAGCGCTCGTCCCGACGATGGGCGCTCTGCATCAAGGACACCTCACGCTCATCCGCGAGGCGGCGAAACTGGCGGACCATGTGGCCGCATCGATCTTCGTCAATCCGCGCCAATTTGGCCCGGGCGAGGATCTGGATGCCTATCCACGCCAATTGGCTGAGGATTCCGCCAAGCTGGAGGCGGAAGGCGTTGCACTGCTGTGGGCACCGGGCGCGGAGACGATGTATCCGCAAGGATATTCCACCAATATCAGCGTCTCGGGCGTCAGCAGCGGGTTGTGCGGCGGAGACCGGCCCGGTCACTTCGACGGCGTGGCGACAGTGGTGTGTAAACTATTCAATCAGGTGCGGCCCGATATCGCTGTGTTTGGCGAGAAAGACTGGCAACAACTCGCCGTGATCCGCCGTATGGCGCGCGATCTTGATCTGGTCCTGCCAAATGGTGATGCCATTCTTGGCGTGCCAACAGTGCGCGAGGCAGACGGCTTGGCGATGAGCAGCCGCAACGCCTATCTCTCGGCCAAGGATCGCGCCGCCGCTGCGACGCTGCCCCGCGCCATGCAAGAGGCGATCGCGCGGATCGTGGACGGGCAGGAGGTAGCGCCTGCGCTCGCGATGCTCGAAGATGAATTGCTGGGCGCAGGCTTTACCAGCGTGGATTACGCTGAAATGCGCGATGCGGATTCGATTGGCTTGCTCAATGCCAACAATGGCAATGCGCGGTTGTTCATTGCGGCGCGGATCGGAGGGACCCGGCTGATTGATAATATCGCGGTGGAGTGATTTTTTGGAGCGGGTAAGGGGAATCGAACCCCTCTAGCCAGCTTGGAAGGCTGGAGCATTACCACTATGCTATACCCGCTCTGTGGGAGGGGCAATTGCCACCGGCAGGGCACCTGCGTCAAGCCTTCCCTTCACGGGTTTCGTTTAGCCTTCGGTTTCGCCCGCTTCGCTTGTGTCGTCCTCTTCGGCGCTGGCGGGTGGCGCAATGCGCAATTCTACCCGGCGATTGGCCCGGCGGCCGCGCTCATTGGGCGATCCATCAGGCAGGGCATTGGGCTCGGCAGGGTTCTGTTCGCCGAATGCGATTACTTCGATCCGGCTGTCATCCACGCCGCGTTCCACCAACCACGCAGCAACTGCCTCCGCCCGAGCACGTGAGGCACGCAAATTCGCCTGATCGTTGCCCGAGCTATCAGTATGGCCCTCAAGAATGACAGGCCAGTCCTGCGCCAGCGCTTCTGATTGTATCGCGCTTGCCAACCGCCGTTCAGCCTGCGCGCCGATATCGCCTCCGTCGGGGAACGGGATAGTCAGTGCGAGCGGTTCTGGCGGCAGTTCCGCCTCTTCTTCTTCAGTCGATTCAAGGTCATCGCGAAAGATCGAGGCGGAAGGGCTGTCGCTAGGCGTGGGCGTGGCCGCTGACGTTGGATCGCCAGCACCGGGCGTTTCGGTCTCCACGGGCACGGGGTCTTCCTCGCCAGTGCCATCGCGGCGCAATTCGCAAGCTGAAAGCGCGCCTGCGGCAAGGCCAAGCATGGCAAGGCGAAGGAGTGGAAAATCGTGTTTCATGGATGTGTTCCTGCTGGTCATGCGGGTTCTGGCTCCGGATCGCTGTCCGAAGCTTTGCGCGCCGCATTCCTTTCGGCATTGCGGGCCGCCTTTTCCTCGGTCAGCTCGCGTGGAGGGGAGAAGGATATGATCGAATCGCCGGGCTGTGGCTCAGGCGCAGCGGCATGGGTGAAGAATCGCAATTTGCCATCGGGCTTTATCAGCAGCAGCATATTGGCCGCTTCGGGCAGCGTTTCGCGCGCATCATCGATATCGAACTGTTCGGATAGCGTCGTACGCCGCAAAACCCAGCCTTCCTGCTGGCGTTGCTGGACATCGTCTACACTAAGGCCCGATGCGAACAGAGCGCGGCCGCGCAAGGAGGCGGGGAGGACGCGGTGATCGTCATCATCGACCCCCTCGCCCAATTGATAGACCTTGTCAGTGCCGATTTCAGGAGCGAATTCGGAGCAGACCAGCGTGTTATAGGCTTCGTTGTCGGTCGCCGCGACAAGTGACTGGAAGGGTGTCAGATCGAGATTATGCTCGGTCGCTTCGTTGAGGATTTCCCCGTGATAGGTCGGCAGGCCGAGCACGCGCGCGGGCTTGAGCCGTTGCCACGAAGAATCGACTACCATCACGGGTGTTTCCAGCTTGTGCAGCGTTTCCGCGAGCGCGATGCTCCACGGGGTCGCCCCGGCAATCAGCAGACCAGGCCGCGATTCACCCTTTACCTTGAGCAGGCCGGCAACGAAATTGACCGAGAAGCCATGCGCCACAATGGTTGCCACGACCACGGCAAAGCTCAACCCGATCAAGATCGATCCGTTGGCATATCCAAGATCCGACAGGCGCAGCGCGAACAAACCGCTGATTGCCACCAGCACAATGCCGCGCGGCGCAATCCATGCGAGGAACAGGCGTTCGTTCCACGGCAGCGAACTGCCCAGGAATGCCAGCAGGATCGTGGCCGGACGGACAAGGAACAGCAGCGTGAGAAGGAACAGGTAAAGGCGCAGGCCTTCCACCTCGAAGGGATTCAAATAGCGCAGTTCCGTCAGGTCGAGCGATGCCGACAGCAGGATGAATATCCCTGACACCAGCAGCACTGCGACGTTCTGTTTGAACGGATGAATGCTGCGCAGACTGGACACATGCATGTTGGCCAGCGCCACGCCCATCACTGTTACCGCGACAAGGCCGGCCTCATGCTCGATCATGTTGCAGACAACGAATGTGACGATTACCGCGACGAGCAGCACGGGGACCTTAAGGTATTCCGGCACGAAACCGCGTGGAAAGCTCCACGCGATGAACTTCGCTGCGGCATAGCCGATCAGGCCCGAGATAATCCCCGCAACGGCGATTTGCGGCACGACTTCGAAGGCAGTTCCGCCGTCCACCGTGGCGCGGAAATACTCATAAGCGATAACCGCGCACAATGCGCCGATCGGGTCGTTGACAATGGATTCCCATTTGAGCAGCGCGGCGGGGCGCTGTTGGACCGAGGATTGGCGCAGCAGAGGCAGGACGACCGTGGGGCCCGTCACCACCAGAATTCCGGCGAACAGGATCGCAACCGGCCAGTCGAGCCCGGCGACGTAATAACAGGCGAGCGAGCCGAACAGCCAACCGAGCGGGACGCCCAGGAACACCAGCCGCCACACCCCTTCGCCATATTTTCGTAACTCACGAAAATCGAGGCTCAACCCGCCCTCAAACAGGATTAGCGCCACCCCGATAGCAACCATGGGCTCCAACAAATCGCCGAAAGCCGCCTCCGGGTCGAGGATCGGATAGCCGAAATAGCCCAGCACCGGCCCGGCGAGAAACCCTGCTGCGAGCATGAGCACGATAGCGGGCCAGCCGGTCCGCCAAGCAAGCCATTGCGCGCCAATGCCAAGCACACCGACGAGCGCGATTGTGAGCGCCTGCTGTTCCATGAATCTCCCCGGGGCGAAGGCCCTGTTAAGGCTTCAATGCCCGAACGCCCGATATTTTCCCGACCGCCATGGACAAGTCAAGAAAATCGCGCGCCGACAACCATTTGGCTGCGCTCTGTTAATGACCCTCGAAAGATACCACAGCCTCGACGGCGAGGTCGTGTCCGGCAAGCGCTTGCCTGCCGCCAAGTTCGGGCAAATCGACCACAAACACGGCTCTTTCGACGATAGCACCGGCGCGGCGCAGCAATTTGGCACCGGCAATGGCCGTCCCGCCTGTCGCAAGCAGATCGTCGAGCAGCAAGACGCGCTCACCCTCGCTGATCAGCCCGGGATCAAGCTCCAGCCGGGCGGTGCCATATTCAAGGGCATAATCCTCGCCGATCGTCTCGACAGGCAGTTTGCCCGCCTTGCGCAATGGGATGAACCCCGTGCCAAGCGCGATGGCGAGAGCGCTGCCGAAGATGAAACCACGTGCTTCGATCCCGGCAACCGCATCGACCTGTGTGCCGCGCGCCATGTCAGCCAAAGCGCTGACCGCCATGGCCAGCCCCTCACCGTCCGCAAGAAGCGTGGTGATATCGCGGAATTGAATTCCCTGCTTGGGAAAGTCCGGAATGGTGCGGATCCGCGCCTTGATCGCTGCTGCGGTCATTGTGCGGTCCGCGCCAAATCCGTTTGCCGTACGCGTCAGTCTTCGCGCTTCGGCTTTAGGCCTGCCCAAACCTGCTTCTTGGCGAACCAAGCCAGGATCGTGGCGAACAAAGTAAAGGCCAGCACCCACCAACCGGTCTGCTTGCGCGCGATCAATTTCGGCTCAGCAGTCCAGGTGAGGAAGGCTGCAACGTCAGCAGCCATCTGCTCAACCGTCGCTTCGGTCTCATCGGAATAGGTCACCTGCCCATCGGCCGTGAGCGGGGGCGCCATCGCGAGGTTGAGGTTGGCGAAATACGGATTGAAGTAGAGGCCCGTACCCGGCATCGAATCGGGGAACCTCTCGGCAAAGCCTTCACCAGCTTCATTCGTATAGGTGGCTGGATCGTTGTAACCCGTCAGCAGCGAATAGACGTAGTTGGAACCGTCGTGCCGTGCCTTCGTCATCAGCGAGAGATCAGGCGGAATGGCATTGTTGTTGGCTGCAGCCGCCGCCACGTCATTGGGATAGGGTGAGGGGAAATAGTCGGTCGGCATGCCAGCGCGCGACATAGCTTCACCAGTATCGGGATTGATGCCCGGCACCAGCCAGCTTTCGGCTTCAGCTTTGACCTGCTCTTCGCTGTAGCCAAGTTCTTCCAAATTGCGGAACGCGACGTAATCGAGCGAGTGACAAGCGGCGCACACTTCCTTGTACACCTGATACCCGCGCTGCAACTGCGCGACATCCCAATTGCCAAGCGGGCCTTCGAAGTCAAAGCCATCAGCAGGGGCATGCGCCTCCATGTGGAAGGCATGTTCTGCAGTTTCCTCAGCTTCCTCGTTCGACCAGGTGATAAACCCGGCAACAAAGGAAATAAGAGCCACTAGTGCGAAGCCAAGGCCAACGAGAATACCAACGAGGCGAATCATAATGTCGTCTTTCCCTTAAACCCGGCCGCTTAAACGGCCACCGGCTCGGCGTTTTCGCCCAGCACCGCTTTCTTGTCCGATCCCAGCACCGCCTCGGTAATCGAGTAAGGCATTGGATCGGGCCGTTCGATCGAAGACACGATCGGCAGGATCACAAGGAAGTGCAAGAAGTAGTACGCCGTCGCGAGCTGGCTGAACATGATATACGGTTCTTCCGCATGCGCGCCGCCGAGATAGAACAGCGCCGCCATGCACGGGATCAGGCCGAACCAGAAAAACTTGCGGAACAGCGGACGGTAATGGCCGCTGCGCACCGGACCTCTGTCCAGCCAAGGCAGGAAGAACCACACCAGAATCGATGCGAACATCGCCAGCACGCCCCACAGTTTTGCGGGCAGGATGAAATCGAAGGTGAAGGCGCGCAGGATTGCGTAGAACGGGTAGAAATACCATTCCGGCACGATCAGCGCAGGCGTCGAAAGCGGGTTTGCCGGGATGTAATTGTCCGGGTGGCCCAGCATGTTCGGCATGAAGAACAGGAAGATGAAGAACAGCAACAGGAATACGCCGAGACCGAAGCCATCCTTCGCAGTGTAATATGGGTGGAACGGCAGCGTATCGCTTTCCTGCTTGATCTCCACTCCGGTCGGGTTGGAAGATCCGGGAATATGCAGCGCCCAGATGTGCAGGATAACCGCGCCCGCGATCACGAAGGGCAGCAGATAGTGCAGGCTGAAGAAGCGGTTCAATGCGGCATTGTCGGGCGCATAGCCACCCAGCAGCCAGATTTGCAGCGGCTCACCCACAATCGGGATCGCGCCGAACAGGCCGGTGATGACCTTCGCGCCCCAGAAGCTCATCTGGCCCCACGGCAGCACATAGCCCATGAAAGCAGTTGCCATCATCAGCAGGAAGATGACCACGCCGAGCAACCAGATCATTTCACGCGGGGGCTTGTACGATGCGTAGAAGAAGCCGCGGAAGATGTGGATGTAGATCACCATGAAGAAGAAACTGGCGCCATTGGCGTGCGCATAGCGCATCAGCCAGCCCCAATTGACGTCGCGCATGATGTGTTCGACCGAGCCGAAAGCGATGCCGGAGTCGGCAGCATAATGCATCGCCAGCACAATGCCGGTGACAATCTGCAGCATCAGGCAGAAGCCCGCCAGCACGCCAAAATTCCAGAAATAGGAAAGGTTGCGCGGCACCGGATAGCCAGCGCCCACAGCGTTGTAGACAAGGCGCGGCAAGGGCAGCTTTTCGTCGAAAAACTTGGTCAGCCCGTACTTCGGCTCATATTCCTTCGCCCAGGGAAAGCTCATAGCAAGTCTCTTCTTAGCCTTAGCCGATCACGAGGGTCGTATCGGTGATGGTATATTCCGGCACTTCAAGATTGGTCGGCGCCGGGCCTTTGCGAATGCGCGCTGCGGTGTCGTAATGCGAACCATGGCAGGGGCAGAAATAGCCGTTGAATTCGCCCTTGTTCTCACCTTCAGCAGCGCCCAGCGGGACGCAGCCGAGGTGGGTGCATACGCCCATAACAACGAGTACGTCTTCATGCCCCTCTTGCGTCCGCTCAGCGAGCGTTTGCGAATCGCGTAGCGAATCGACGGGAACGNCATTNGCCTNGTTAATTTCGNTTTGCGTCANNCGGCGNACAAAAACCGGCTGTTTGCGGAAAACCGCCTTGACCGCTTGCCCGGTTTCGAGCGCGCCAATGTCAAGCTCGGTCGTGCTTTCGGCCAGCACGTCCGCCGAAGGTGCCATCTGGCTGATGAGCGGAAAAACCATGACGAGGCCGCCGACGCCCGCAGCCGATACGGCGGCGATCTCGATAAAGTCGCGGCGGCGAACGCCGTCCTCGCCCGACGCTTCGCCAGCGGTCACGTTCGCTTCAGGAGTGCCTGTGGTGGTTGCCATGTCCTTGCCTTGCAAATCGAACCGCTAAGCTGCCGAAAAATCGTCAGCCTGTGGCCCGCTAAGAAACCCTAGTTCAAACTGTCCGCGCCAACGGGATGCTGGGCAGCGGCTTGGCGCGGCTGATAGACGAGCAAATCAGCCCTGCCAACCCGCCTTTTGGTGATAGTTCACTACCGTCTGGATGCGAGGGGTGCGCTCAGGCTATTCCGGCAGTGCAATCAGCGAATATTGGCGGCCGTCTGCAGGCTCGCCGCGATGCGTCGCGCGGCGATAGGAATGGAAGTCGACTTCGTTGGCATAGGTATCGATGCGCAAATGGTCGCACATACCCACTCCGGCCTTAGAAAGGCGCCATCCAACGTAGCCGGGCAGATCGAACTGCCAATGGTTTTCGCGGCCTGGAGAGAAGAACATGCGCCTGTCAACCTCGGAAAATTGCGCGCAGAATGGCGCGTCGACTTCGTAGTTTTCAGGCGCGATCGCTGGCCCGATGGCGGCAATGATTCGTTCGGGTGACGCGCCTAATTCGGTCATTCGCTGCACAGTTTCATCAAGCACGCCGCCCAGCGCGCCGCGCCAACCGGCATGGGCTGCGCCGATCACGCCCGCTGCTGCGTCCACGAGCAGAACCGGAACGCAATCGGCAGTGACAATCCCCAGTCGCAGACCCTTGCGATCGGTCACCATGGCATCGGCCTCGGGTCGCTCACCTTCGGCGAACGGCTTCTCGACGGTTATGACGCGCGCCGAATGGACCTGCTTCAGGAACAGCGTTGGCATGTCGCCGCCTAGGCGCTCAAATTCTTTTCGGGCACTTTGCGGAGCGGTAAGGAATCCATGCGGAACCGATATCAGATCCGATGCCACCAGATGCGGCCATTCAGTCAAGACTGCGGCTCACCTGTTCATGCGTATCGCGCGAGAGGCCGGGCGCCGCCGCAATGCGTTCCAACTGCTGGCGCATCATAGCCGAGCGCGCAGGCTCGATCCGCCGCCAGCGGCCCAGCTGCGGCACAAAGCGCGCAGCGGTCTGCGGATTGATCGGGTCAAGTGCGAGGATCACGTCGGCGATCATGCGATAACCCTCACCGTCCTCGGCGTGGAAGGCGTGCGGATTATACGCCAGCGCCATGAAGAGCGAGCGCACGCGGTTGGGATTGGTCATCGTGAAATCGGGATGGTCGGCCAGCGCCTTCACATGGGCCAGCGCCGAAGGGTGCATCGAAGAGGCCTGCAGCGCGAACCATTTGTCCACCACCAACGCATTGCCCTGATAACGATTGTAGAAGTCGATNAGCTTGTTGGTCCGTTCGATACTTTGCAGACCGCACAGCACCATCAACGCGCCCTGCCGGTCGGTCATATTGTCCGCTGCGTCATATTGCGCAGCGGCCATATCGGCGGCGCGGTCAGGATTGCCGGCAGCAAGATAGATCAGCGCCTGAGTCTTTACCTTGCGTGCGCCGCGAGCTTCTGCCGAGAGGCTATAGGGCACTTGCGAAGCGCGGGCATGCAGGGCGACGAATTGCTCCTCCAGCGCACCACCGATGGCAGCGCGCAGGGCCTGGCGTTCTGTATGGATGCGGCCCGGATCGGCGACCAGCATCGTCTCGGCGAGATAGGTTTCGCTTGGCAGCACGAGCAATTCGCCGCGCATCAGATCATCGAGGGCATCGTCGGCTAGAACAGATGCAATTGCAGCGGTGATGGCATTGCACGCCTCCCCTCGTGCAGCATCGTCTAACTCGTCGCTCACCGCCGCCTTGAGATGGGTAACGACCAGATCCTGCAAAGCCTCGTAACGGGCAAAGGGATCATCATCATGCGCGGCAAGGAAGATGAGATCGTCCTGCGCAATCTCGCGGTCGATAACGACAGGCGCGGAAAAGCCGCGATTGATCGACAAGACGGGGCGCTTGGCGAATCCTGTAAAGCTCAAGCTATCTTGAGCCTTGTCCAGCGTAACCAGTTGTTCACCATGGTGTTTCCCGGTTTCCCGGTCGAACAGCGCCAGCATGAGGGGAATCGGCACCGACTGCTTGTCGATCTGACCCGGCGTCGCGGGCACTTCCTGCGCAAGATGCAGCGTGGCGGTGTCACCTTCATGCTCCAGCGTAATAGAGACCCTTGGCGTGCCGGCTTGGCGATACCACAGCCGGAACTGCTCCAGATCCAGCGCCGCGCCTTCTTCCATCGCGCGCACGAAATCCTCGCAAGTGGCGGCTTCGCCATCGTGGCGATCGAAATACAGATCAGTCCCCTGCCGAAAGCGCTCTTCGCCGCACATGGTGCGCATCATGCGAATGACTTCGGCGCCTTTGTTATAGATCGTCGCGGTGTAGAAATTGCTGATCTCGCGGTAGCTGTCGGGCCGGATCGGATGCGCTAGGGGACCAGAATCTTCGGGGAATTGCGCGCCGCGCAGCACCCGCACATCCTCAATCCGCTTGACCGGCGCACTGCCCATATCCTGGCTGAACAGCTGATCACGCAGAACGGTGAAGCCTTCTTTCAGGCTCAGCTGGAACCAGTCGCGGCAGGTGACGCGGTTGCCCGACCAATTGTGAAAATATTCATGCGCGATCACGCCTTCGACACCGTCGAAATCGCCATCTGTCGCCGTGTCTTCATCCGCCAGCACATATTTGGTGTTGAAGACGTTGAGGCCCTTGTTTTCCATCGCGCCCATGTTGAAATCGCTCACCGCAACGATGTTGAACAGGTCGAGATCATATTCGCGCCCGAACACCTCCTCATCCCAGCGCATCGACTTCTTGAGCGATTCCATCGCGTGGCCGGTGCGCCCCTCATCGCCTTCGCGGACCCATATGTTGAGCGCAACCTCGCGGCCCGACACAGTTGTGAAACTGTCCGAATTGGCGACCAGATCGCCCGCGACCAGCGCGAAAAGGTAGCTCGGCTTGGGCCATGGGTCGTGCCACTGCGCCCAATGCGTGCCATCCTCTCCCTCACCTTCATCCTCCAGATTACCGTTGGACAGCAGCACCGGAAATTGCGCCTTCGGCCCGCTCATCCGCACGCGATAGGTCGAGAGAACATCGGGGCGGTCGGGGAAAAAGGTGATGCGACGAAAGCCCTCAGCCTCGCATTGGGTGCAGAGAATTCCGTTGGAGGCGAAGAGGCCCATCAGCGCAGTGTTTTCGGACGGATTGATCTGCGTGGTGACTTCGATTTGGTGCGCATCGCCCGGCAGGCTGACGATCAGATCATTGCCTTCCATCGCCCAGCTTGAGACCGTCTCGCCATCCACTTTGACCGCAAGCGGCTCCAGCCCGTCTCCATCAAGTTGGATTGTCGGTGACGCTTCAGCCTGCGGATTACGCTCCACCGTCAGCACTGCGGTGACATGCGTTTCCACCAGCCCAAGCACAAAATCGAGCGAAACCTCGGGCACCAGCCACGGGAATGGTAGATAATCCTCGCGCCTGATGATGGCGGGTTCCAGCGGCTTGTGGGCCGCATCAGCCATTTCGGGATTGCCTTCCGGCGTCGAGGGGGTGCGAGCGATATCCATGGTAGCGATTTGGGTCCTTATCTTTGCGCTGTCGAGTCGCTAAACGCACGAAATGGCACATCTGTTCATTTTCGGCCTCGGTTACACGGCGAAACGGATCAAGGCGCTGGCAGAGGCGGGCGGCTGGAACATTGCGGCAACCGGCAGNGNNGGCGATGTCGATGGCGATGGCGATTTCGATGATGCGGACAATGTCGCGCAACAGATCAACAGGGCCGACTATGTGTTGTCCTCAGTCCCGCCTGCTGACCGCAGCGACCCAGTGCTCGATACCTATGGCGATGCCTTGGCCGGGAAACGCCTCGGCTATCTGTCTTCAACCGGTGTCTATGGGGACACAAAGGGGGCCTGGGTCGATGAAAGCTCTCCGACAGGCACCGGACGCCGCACTGCGAGAGCACAATGCGATGCCGCTTGGCTGGAACGCGGGGCGCATGTGTTTCGCCTGCCCGGAATTTACGGTCCGGACCGCAGTCCGCTAGACCGGGTGCGCAGCGGCAAGGCGCATCGGATCGATTTGCCGGGTCAGGTCTTCAGCCGGGTCCATGTGGACGACATCGCCAGCGGCGTAATCGCGGCGATGACAGGCGATGCTCCTGGAGACGCCTACAATCTTGGCGACGATCTGCCGTGCAGCCAGAATACGGTGATTGAGGAAGCATGCCGCTTGCTTGGCGCGGAACCGCCGCCACTCCAGACCATAGACGAGGCGGGCCTATCGGATATGGCGCGCGGCTTTTATGCGGAGAACCGCCGGGTGGCGAATGGTAGGGCGAAGCGTGTGCTCGGCTGGCAGCCTGCCTACCCGACCTATCGCGAAGGGTTACGCAGTTTGTTTTGATGGGGCTTCGCGCGCCCGCAGAGCAATCACCAGTCCGATCACCGCCAGCACCGCGCCGCTCACTGTCAGCACATTCCAGCGATAGCCTTCAAACAGGGTCGAAAGCAGCATGGCGACAATCACGACAACGATCCCGTTATAAGCCGCGCGGCCCGCGCCGATTTCGCGCACCAGCGTGTAATGCAGCGGGAAGGTCACGACCGACCCGGCCAGCGCCAGCCACCCGATGCCCAGCCAAAAGCTTGCGCGGGTCGGCAGCACAGGAGGCCCCGCCGTCACCCACGCGAGGACAAAGTCGGCAATCGTGCCATACAGCATCGCCCACGCCAGCAGGCTGACCATCGGCAGCGCGCGGCCCGTCTCATTCGCCTGAATAACATTCGCGATGCTCGCCGCGAGAATGCCAATGACCGCCCAAAAAATGCCCAGCGGGATGGAACCGCCGAGCGGATTGAGCCCCGCCTCATGCCACAGCAGCAGCGCAATGCCGCTCATCGCGACGCAAGTGCCCAGCACGAAATTGCGCGTGATGCGCTGCCCCAGCACCAGCCAGCCAAGGCCAGCATTGGCGACAATAAGCATGGTGAACATCACTGCCACAATGCCCGATGTCAGGTGCAGTTCGGAGCGGTAGACGAAATTGAAATTGCCGCAGAATTGCGCCACGCCGACTGCCAGCGCGAGCATTTGTCCGGCCTTCCCGATGCGCAGGGATTTGCCCATCAGCTTCGCCACAAGGAACATCGCGGGCGTCGCCACGGCAAACCGGATTGCGACCGACCAGCTTGGCGCGACGCCATCGATCTGGTCGGTAATCACCCACCATGTCGAGCCCCAGATCATGCCGGTCAGCAGGAAAGGAATGATGATCCGCAGGCGCCGCAGCGCGTGCGGCGGCAATGCGCTCATAGAGCGGCGATAGCCTTGCCCAGAGCTGCCGCGTGATCTGGATCGGTCGCCCAACTCGTGACGAGGCGTATACAGTGATCGTCCCAGTCGTAGAAGGAAAAGCCCTGGTCGCGCAGGGCAGCGCGTTCTTCCGCACTCATGCGCACGAACAATTCGTTGATCTGTGCCGGATGGACCAGCCGCTCACCAACACCCTCGGCGATCAATTGCGCCGTATCATTGGCGGCGCGCGCATTGGCGAGCCACAGATCATCCTCCAGCATTGCGAGAATCTGCGCTGCGAGAAAGCGCCCCTTGCTCTGCAAATGGCCCGCGCGCTTGCGCCGCCAGCGCACCAGCTCGGCCTTGTCGGAATCGAAGAACACGATGGCTTCCGCCCCCATGCCGCCGTTTTTCACAAAGCCGAAGCTGAGCGCATCAACCGGGCCTGCCGCATCGCCCGGAGCGCAACCAAGATGCGCCGCCGCATTGGCAAAGCGCGCGCCATCCATATGCAGGCCAAGGCCATGCTCGCGCGCCAGACCGGCAATCGCGCTGATTTCATCAGGGCGATAGGCCAACCCATATTCGCTCGCCTGCGTGATCGAGATCGCGTGAGCAGGCACCTGATGCACACCGCGCGTGATCCCGGCGAGAACGTCGCCAATGCTGTCAGGCGTCAGCTTTGCGCCTTCGCCCTTGGCGAGCAGCAGCTTCGCGCCGTGGAGGTAGAATCCGGGCGCGCCGCACTCATCCATCTCGATATGCGCTTCTTCGTGGCAGATCACCCCGCCATGCGGCTCCACCATGGTGGCGAGCGCAAGGCAGTTGGCTGCCGTGCCGGTTGCCACCCAAAGCGCCGCGCAGTCACGCCCGAACAGCGCAGAAAAGCGTGCGTCCAGCTCGCGGCTGAGCGCATCGGTATCATAGGGCGTATCGGCGCTGTCGGCGGCGCGCATTGCGTCCCATACGCGGGGGTGCACAGGGGCAGCATTGTCTGACATGAATTGCATCATGGAACGCCATGGCCCTACGGGTGGTTTGGCGCAAGAAGGAGAAACACATGGCCGATCCGGCAATCGAAGTGACGGACGAGACGACGCATGGCGCTTACCGTGCAGACGTGGAGGGAACCGACGTCAAGGCAGAGCTGACATGGAAGGCGCGCAGCCCGGTTAGTCAGAATGGTGGGACGCGGATTGCCGACCGTACTTTCACGCCCCCGCAGGCGCGCGGTCAGGGGATCGCCCGCAAACTCGTCGAAGCGATGATTGCCGATGCGCGCGAGCAGGGTTTCAAAATCGTGCCGCAATGCCCCTATGTCGCGGCGCTGTTTCGCAAAAACCCCGATTGGGCCGATCTGCGCGCCGATTAGTCGATCTAGGGCTATCGCGGCAGATTGGCGAAATCGACCGAGGCGATCGAATCAAGCACGGCGCCGCGCAATTTGCGGGCATCATCAAGATTGAGGCCGTTGAACGCAAAATTGCCGCCCGCCATGCCGAATTTCAGATTGCAATAGCCGCGCCAGCGCGCCAGCGGACCTTGTGCAATCTCGACCGAATGCAGCTTTATCCGATTGGCGATCTGCGTGCGCGGTCCGAGCCAGCCGCGCCGTGACAGCACCTGTGCCGGATCGAGCGCGTGCCGATCATAGCGCCAGAGATAGAATTCGCGTGCGACAATCAGGGTGATGACGGCAAGCACGGCGATGGCAATTACAGTCATGCCGGGCTCAAGCTGTCCGGCTGAAGCAATTGCAGCGGTGAAGGCGAAGATGCCAACCATGCTGATCACAAGCGCGGTGATCACAGCGCGGTCGAAATAATAATTCGGGCTGGGGCGTCGCCATTCTTCCGCCCCATCGGGCAGGGTGAAGCCTGCCTCCCGAACAATCGGCTCAATCTCGTCCATCTTGGCAAAAGGCGCGACATCGTGGTTCGCCTTGCCCGAATCCTGCGCCAGACTGATGAAGCTGAGGCCATGCCAGCCGAACCGGCGACGGATGAACCCGGTGGACAGGACCAGCGCCTGCACCCGGTGAACGGGCATCACCACGTCTGTTTTGGTCAGCAGGCCGCGGCGACGGCGGAAACCCTTGGCGGTGCGTTCCAGCTTGAATCCCCAGTCGCGCACGAAAGTCTTGGCGATACCGCTCACCATTCCGACCACCACGACCGTCAGCAGCAGATAGACAATGCCAAGAATGCGGGCGGCGGTGTCCATACCATCGACATATTTTCCTGCTTCGAAATAGCCTTCGTCGCGAATATATTGCTCGGCATAATCCCACACGTCGAAGGGCAGTAGAAACTCCAACTGCTGTGCCGCACCAAGGATCACTGCGAAGATCACCAGCGAGAAGCTGAACAGGCCGAATATCATCAGGCGGCGCTGATCCATTGCGAACAGCACGCGGCCTTCAGGCTGGACTGCAGGTTGCGGCGCATCTTCGGCACCCGTAGCGGGCAGCGCCGCTAATGCCTGATCCTCGGAGCCCTCAACAAGCTCGCGCACGGTTTCGCGCAGCCGCTCGCCTTCTTCTTCGGTGACCAACGCCAGCTTCAGCTCATCCTTGCCGGCCGCGCCGGTTTCAAACTTCACTTCGACAAGGCCAAGCAGGCGCGGGATCAGCTTCTGTTCGAGGCTGACGTCCTGAATGCGGTCATAGGGGACAGAGCGGGCTGAGCGGCTGATGATGCCCTGCTCCAGCCGCACATCGCTGGAGCCAACGCGATAGCGCAGGCGATACCATTGCAGCCACGCGGGCAGGACAGTGACACTAAGAATCAGCAACAGAACAGGGATCGCGAACAGAGCGGCGTATCCGAACACTTCACTCGTATTCTCGTCCCGCGCAGCGCTGTATAAAATGATGATGGCTGGGATTACGCCCTGTACCATCGTCCGCAGAGTCTGCGCAGCGATCGTCAACTTACTTACGCGCCGCCATTCGCCAATTTCGATGGCGTCGTCATCCGTGACCTGAACGATGTCGCTCGTCTCGCCCATCACAGCGATTCGCGCTTCACATGCTGGCGAATTTCCTCGCGCATGACCTTGGCATTGTCGAACGCCAGCCCCGGCAGCGTGACAGAGGCATTGTGCGTGCCGGCCGTATGCAAGATCAAACGGGCAATGCCGAAGGCTCGTTCCAGCGGGCCTTGTTCGACATCGAGATGCTGCACCCGGCTGAACGGGACGACGGTATCGGCGTGGAACAGCACACCCTTCACCACCCGCAGCCGGTCAGCCGCCATATGATACCCGCGCGAGCGATAGCGCTTCATCGGGAGCACGATAATCAGGAGGATGACGAGGATCAGTACCGGTATGCCCGGCGCCCATGCAGGCACGATCTCGGCGAATGACAACACGCCTGCACCGATGACGAAGGGTAGAGTGACCAGCAACCCCTCAATCCGCATGACCGTGGTGTAACTGGGATCGAGCTGTGTCAGAGGTTCTGCGTCCATGGGTGGTTTATAGGCACAACACGGTCCTGTGTGGAAGGATGTTTGTTTGTTTCATGAGCCCGCATCCGGGCGCGCCATCCTCGGTGCTGATCCCTCCGCTTCGCTGCGGGGCACCTGCGGTCGCGCAGTCGCGCTCTGTCGGTGCCTAATCGGCACCGAGCCAGTGCTTACCAAACAACTTGTGCAAATACTCGGTCGCGACCAGCGACCGACAAAGGGCGACGGGCCGCCCGCAGGTGCCCCGCAATGAAAGCACGAACGAAGTGAGGGCCGAATGGAGGGAATAGCACCGAGGATGATCGCGCAGATGCGCGATCTCAAACAAAATGGTGCCACGAGAGAGAATCGAACTCTCGGCCTCACCCTTACCAAGGGTGCGCTCTACCACTGAGCTACCGCGGCTTATCCGATAAGGCGCGCGCTATTGTCGCGCATCCGATGAATGTCAAGCCAAGCTTGAGGTGTTGGTAACGATACGTCAAAAGGTATCGCATGAGCAAGGACACAACCCGCGAAGAACGCCTCGCCGCCAAGCTGCGCGAAAACCTGCGCAAGCGCAAAGCACAGGCGCGCGGTATCGCAGAAGGCGAGCCATCACCCTCTGACCTTCCCAAGAACGCCAAGGACAGCTAACGCGCGGCCTTTCCGCTACTACAGGAGTATCCGCCCATGCCGACCTTGATCCTCGTCCGCCACGGCCAGAGCGAATGGAACCTCGCCAACCGCTTCACCGGCTGGTGGGATGTCGATGTCACTGAAAAGGGCGTGGAAGAAGCGCGCGAAGCCGGGCGGCTGCTCAAAGCGAAAGGTCTCTTCCCTTCGCTCGCCTTCACCAGCGTGCAGAAGCGCGCGATCAAGACGTTGCATCTGGCGCTGGAAGAATGCGAGCGGCTGTGGATCCCCGAAATCAAGGATTGGCGCCTGAATGAGCGGCATTATGGCGGGCTGACCGGCCTCAACAAGCAGGAAACACGTGAGAAGCACGGCGATGAACAGGTCCACATCTGGCGTCGCAGCTTTGACGTGCCGCCACCGCCGATGGAAAAGGGCGACCAATACGATCCCGGCAATGATCCGCGCTATGAAGGCATCGATGTCCCGCAGACCGAAAGCCTCAAGCTAACGATCGAGCGCGTACTGCCCTATTGGGAAAGCACGATCTTGCCCGAGCTGACGAAGGGTGAGACGGTCATCATCTCCGCCCATGGCAATTCGCTGCGCGCGCTGGTGAAGCATCTGTCGAATATTTCCGATGATGAGATCACCGGTCTCGAAATTCCCACCGGCCAGCCGATCATCTATGAATTCGATGATTCGATGGTGCCTGGCGAACGATACTATTTGAAGGATTCGTAAGAGCATGACTGCAAAAGTCGCAATCGTGATGGGTAGCCAGTCTGACTGGCCGACCATGCAATGCGCCGCCAAGGTGCTCGATGAGCTGGGCGTCGCGCATGAGGCTCGCATCGTCTCTGCGCACCGCACGCCGGACCGGCTGCACGCTTTCGGCAAGGGCGCGGCGGAGGAAGGCTTTCAGGTCATCATCGCAGGCGCAGGCGGTGCGGCGCATTTGCCGGGCATGATCGCCGCGCTCACGCATCTGCCGGTGCTGGGCGTGCCGGTGAAGTCGAAAGCGCTCAATGGCCTCGATAGCCTGCTCTCCATCGTGCAGATGCCCGCAGGAATACCAACAGGCACGCTGGCGATTGGCGAAGCGGGCGCAACCAATGCCGGACTGCTGGCGGCCTCGATCCTCGCACTGGGTGATGACGCTTTGGCCACGCGCTTGCAGGAATGGCGAACTAAGCAGACTGAGCGAGTGGCGCAGACTCCGGTCGATTAACAACTACCGAGCGTCCTGAGCTTGTCGAAGGACTGTCTTTCCTTCTAGCGAAGCAAATTAAAGAGCAGCCCTTCGACAAGCTCAGGGCATACGGAGGTGGGATTGCTAAGCGCAGGCGCGACAATCGGGATTTTGGGCGGCGGACAGCTGGGCCGAATGCTCGCCATGGCTGCTGCCCGGCTCGGCTATCGCTGCCACATTTACGCGCCCGAAGCTGATAGCGTCGCCGCTGAAGTCGCCGCCGCTTTTACCAATGCCGCGTGGCAAGACCGTGATGCACTGGCGACCTTTGCCAAGGCCTGCGACGCCATCACTTACGAATTCGAGAATGTGCCGGTCGATCCGCTTTCGGTGATTCCCGAAACCATGCTGGCACCGGGGATCAAAGCGCTGGAGATCGCGCAGGATCGCGTGAGTGAAAAGCGCTTTGTCGAAGAGATTGGCGGACGGCCCGCTCCCTATATGGCTGTTGACCATTCAGGCGATCTCACATCAGCGATGGCGCGTGTCGGCACGCCCGGCATCCTCAAGACAAGACGCGATGGCTATGATGGCAAGGGCCAGTGGGCGATTGCTTCCGAGCATGAGGCAGACGGCATCCGTATCCCCGACACGGGCACGGTTTACGAAGGCCGCGTCAGTTTCGACTGCGAGTTCTCGGTCATCCTCGTGCGCGCCAGCCATGGCGAAGTGCGCTTCTGGGATTCGACGCTGAACACGCATGAGGGCGGCGTACTGGCGCATAGCGAGCTGCCCGCCCCGGCAATTGTCAGCGAACAAGTGGAAGAGGCGCGCGCGCTGGCGCAGAAAATTGCCGAAGCGCTCGGCTATGTCGGCGTTTTAACCTGCGAATTCTTTGCCACCAAGCAAGGGCCGGTGTTCAACGAAATGGCTCCGCGCGTCCACAATTCAGGGCATTGGACAATCGAGGGCGCCGTCACCAGCCAGTTTGAAAACCATATCCGCGCGGTCGCCGGCCTGCCGCTGGGCGACACCGCCAGCGTGGCCGACAAGGTGGTGATGGACAATCTTATCGGCGGCGAAGCGCTCGACATGGCGCGCCACCTCGCTGATCCGGCAGCGCATCTCCATCTCTACGGCAAGGCCGAAGCGCGCGACGGGCGCAAGATGGGCCACATCACGCGGGTCGGGTAAGATGGCGCAAGATGTCCTTTTCATCGTCGTGCGCGCGACCAATGGCGTGATTGCCCGCGATGGCGCGGTGCCATGGGCGATTTCGGAAGATTTGCAGAGGTTCAAAAAACTCACCATCGGCAATCCCATGGTCATGGGCCGCAAGACCTTTGAAAGCCTGCCCGGTCTGCTCCCCGGTCGCCGCCATATCGTGCTCACCCGGCAGGAAGGTTGGAGCGCCGATGGAGCGGAAGTCGCGCACAATGTCGATGCGGCGCTCGCATTGGCGGGAGCGGGTAATTTCGCCGTCATCGGAGGGGCGGAGATATTCCATCTGCTGCGCGACTACGGCACGCGCTTCGAACTGACCGAAGTGCATGAAGACACAAGCGGCGATGTCACCATGCCCTCACCCGCAGACGATCCAAGTTGGATCGAAGTGGCGCGCGAGCAACGCGCAGCTGCCGGAGGCTTCCCACCGTATGATTTCGTCACTTATGAGAGGCGTGCATGACCGGGAAAATCGCCAAGTGGTTGGGCGTTCTTTTGCTCCTGGCAGTGGCAGGATTCTTCGTCTTCGCCCCCGGCATGGCCGAGCGAGATATGAATGTGATCGATGGCGGACCGCTGCTCGAAATCAGCGATGAAGCGCGCGAATTGCACGCTTCGCTCACTATCGTGGACCTACATTCCGACACGTTGCTGTGGAAGCGCGATATGACGGACCGAACGGATCGCGGGCATATGGATTTGCCGCGCCTGATCGAAGGCAATGTCGCGCTGCAAGTGTTCTCCAGCGTCAGCAAAGTGCCTGCCGGGCAGAACTATGAAGGCAATTCCGCCGATGCGCGCGACAGTATCACACTGCTGTCCATCGGCCAGTTGCAGCCCATCTCGACATGGTTTTCGCCCTATGAGCGATCTTCATGGCACGCCAGCCGCCTGCTGCGCGCCGCCAACGCAGCGCCGGATGCGCTGCACATGGTCCGTTCGGTTGAGGAGATCGACGCGGTGCTGGACGCGCGCAATTCCACTGGGCGACCCATCGCGGCAATGTTCTCGGTGGAAGGGCTGCACAATCTGGAGGGCGATGCGACCAATCTTCAGCGTTTGTACGACAGCGGAATGCGCATGGCCGGCATCACGCACTTCTTCGACAACGAACTCGCCGGCTCTATGCATGGCGAGGAAAAGGGCGGGCTGACAGGCTTCGGGAGCGAGATGGTGCGCGAAATGGAAGCGCTCGGCATTATCGTTGATATCGCCCATTGCAGCCATCAATGCGTGGCCGATGTGCTCAGCATGGCGCGCCGCCCTGTTATCTCCAGCCACGGCGGCGTGCAGGCAAGCTGTGCGGAAAATCGCAACCTCACCGATGACGAGATACGCGGCGTCGCAGCGACCGGCGGCGTGATCGGCGTGGGCTATTTTGAAGGCGCGGTGTGCGATATCTCGCCCGCGTCGATCGTTGCAGCGATGCGCCACATCACCGATCTTGTCGGCGTACAGCATGTCGCTTTGGGCAGCGATTACGATGGAACGGTGACGGTCCGTTTTGACACATCGCAAGTGGTGCAGGTGACGCAGGGCCTGCTGGATGATGGCTTTAACGAGGCCGAGATTCGCGCGATTATGGGGCTGAACGCGCTGCGCGTGATCCGCGCCGGGATTGCTCCGATGGAGGAGGCCGCGTGAGGTTCTCCCACCGCGATACCATTCCTGAAAGCTTACGCGGCGCGGTTATCGCGCTCGGCAATTTTGACGGGTTTCATCGCGGCCATCAGCATGTGGTCGCCGAAGCGGTGGAATGGGCGCGTGCAGAGGGTCGCCCCGCCATCGTCGCCACTTTCGATCCCCATCCAGTGCGCCATTTCGCACCGCATGTACCGCCCTTCCGCCTCACCACGCTCGACCAGCGCGAAGAGCTGTTCGCAGCGGCGGGCGCGGATGCGATGTTGGTGTTTGAATTTGGTGACGAACTGGCTGCGACCGAAGCCGAGAGTTTCGTGCGCGACCTGCTGGCAGGACATATCGGCGCGGGCGGAGTGGTCACTGGCGAGGACTTCACCTTCGGCAAGGGCCGCGGCGGCAATACGCAGGTGCTGCGCGAAGTTGGCGCGACCTGCGGCATCGAGGCGCGCGCCATTGGTCCTGTGGGCGAAGCGGGGCAGACCATCTCCTCCAGCCGTATCCGCGATGCGCTCAAAGCGGGCGAATGCGATGTTGCCGCGCATCTGCTCAGCCGCCCGTTCACCGTGCGCGGCACAGTGATCCACGGCGACAAGCGCGGGCGCGAATTGGGCTATCCCACCGCCAATATCGACATGGGTCACTATCTGCGCCCACGTTTCGGCATATATGCGGTGACGGGCCGGGTGCTCTCGACCGGGCAGGAGCTGAAAGGCGCGGCCAATATGGGTGTGCGCCCGCAATTCGATCCGCCGAAAGAATTGCTCGAGCCCCATTTCTTCGATTTTGACGACGATCTGTATGGAGAGGAACTGGACGTGGCCTTCCACCACTTCATCCGCCCTGAAGCCAAGTTCGATGATCTTGACGCGCTCATCGCGCAGATGGAACGCGATTGCGCGGAGGCGCGCAACCTCCTAGGTGCCGCCCGCAATGACTGACGAGAACACCAAGCGTGATTACCGGGACACCGTCTTCCTGCCGAAGACCGATTTTCCCATGAAAGCTGGCCTCCCTGCGAAGGAGCCGGGCATTCTGGCGCGTTGGGAAGATGAGCGGCTGTATCAAAAGCTGCGTAAAGCGCGCGAGGGCCGCGAGAAGTTCATTCTTCACGATGGCCCGCCTTACGCCAATGGCAATATCCATATCGGCCACGCGCTGAACAAGGTGCTGAAGGATGCGGTCGTGCGCACGCAAAGCCTGCTGGGCAAAGATGCGCCCTATGTTCCCGGCTGGGATTGCCACGGTCTCCCCATAGAATGGAAGGTGGAGGAGAAATACCGCAAGAAGAAGCTGAACAAGGACGAGGTGCCTGCGCGCGAATTCCGGCAGGAATGCCGCGAATATGCCGCGCAGTGGGTCGATGTGCAGCGCGAACAGTTCAAGCGGCTGGGCGTGGCGGGTGAATGGGACAAACCCTACCTCACCATGGCGCCCGAAGCCGAAGCGGGCATCGTCACCGAACTGCTGAAATTCGCCGAGACCGGCCAGCTTTATCGCGGCGCAAAGCCGGTGATGTGGTCCCCGGTCGAAAAGACCGCGCTGGCCGAGGCCGAGGTTGAGTATGAGGACATCACCTCGACGCAGATCGATGTGGCGTTTGAGATTGTTGAAGGACCGTTGTCCCACATGGCGGGCAATCACGTGGCTGTTTGGACAACCACACCATGGACAATCCCGGTTAATCAAGCGCTCGCTTATGGCGAGGACGTTGATTACGCCTTCTTGCATATTCACACTCAGCCGGAAGGAGAGGTGGCGAGGAGCGCTCACGTTTCAGATGTTCTGGTTGCAGAGGCTCTAATCGATCAATTCTCTGCTCGGATTGGAATTACGCCGAATCATTATGAGATAGTTTGGCGCGGCAAAGGCTCCGACCTAGCTGGAACCATCGCCCGCCACCCAATGCACCATCTCGGCGGGTTCTTTGCCGAGCCGCGCCCACTGCTGCCCGGCGACTTCGTCACGACAGACAGCGGCACCGGACTCGTGCACATGGCGCCCGATCACGGCGAGGATGATTTCGATCTGTGCAAGGCGCATGGTCTCAATCCCAAATTCGTGGTCGATGCCGATGGGCGTTACCGCGAGGATTGGGAATGGCTGCCGCGCACCGATGAACGGTCCGGATCGGTTATCAATCCCAAGTTCAACGCGCCCGATGGTCCGATCTGTTCCGACCTCAAGGAAGCTGGCGCTTTGCTGTCAGCCTCAGCTGATTACGCGCATTCCTATCCGCACTCATGGCGCTCCAAAGCCAAGGTCATCTATCGCTGCACGCCGCAATGGTTCGTGCCGATGGACAGGCCGGTCGGCGAATTCGACTATCCGGTCGCCGGACAGGGCCTTATTGGCGGCGCAATCGCGCTCGCCACGCAGGCGGACCACACCGCTACGCTGCGCGAAACCGCGATGGCGGAAATCGACAAGACAAGGTTCGTTCCAGCCAAGGGTAAGAACCGTATCGGTTCAATGGTTGAGGGCAAGCCTGATTGGGTGCTCTCCCGCCAGCGCGCATGGGGCGTGCCGATCACGCTGTTCGTCGATCGCAAAAGCGGCGAGTATCTGGTCGACCGCGCCGTAAACGCGCGCATCATTGAGACCATCAATGCCCAAGGCGTCGATGGCTGGTGCGAGGAAAACGCCGCCGCATTGCTCGGCGCGGACTACAATCCCGACGATTACGAAATGATCGCCGACATCCTCGATGTGTGGTTCGATTCGGGCTGCACCCATGCCTTTGTGCTCGAATCAGACAATTGGCCCGACCTGCAATCCCCCGCTGACCTTTATCTCGAAGGCAGTGACCAGCATCGCGGCTGGTTCCAGTCCAGCCTCGTCGAAAGCTGCGCCACGCGCGGTGTTGCGCCGTATAAGGCAGTGCTGACCCACGGCTTCACCATGGCGGCCGATGGTCGGAAAATGTCCAAAAGCCTCGGCAACACCATCGATCCATTGAAGGTGATGCAGGAATACGGCGCGGATATCATCCGCCTGTGGGCGCTGAGCGTCGATTACACCGAAGATCACCGCATCGGGCCGGAAATCCTCAAAGGCGTTGCCGATCAGTATCGCAAGCTGCGCAACACTTTCCGCTATATGCTCGGCGGCCTCCAAGGCTTCGACGAGAGCGAGCGCGTCGATGTGGCCGATATGCCCGAGCTGGAGCGCTATATGCTGAGCCTGTTGGGCGCGCTCGATGGGAAGATGCGGCGACACATCGAAGATTTCGATTTCCCAGCCTACACCCGCGCGCTGGTGGACTTCATGAATGAAGACCTGTCCGCCTTCTTCTTCGATATCCGCAAGGACCGGCTCTATTGCGATGCGCCCGGCGGGCTGGAGCGCCGCGCCTATCGCACCGTTCTCGACACGCTGTTCCACGCGCTGATCCGCTACGCCGCACCGGTGCTGGTGTTCACGGCTGAAGAGGTGTGGGGCACACGCTATCCCGAAGGTGGCTCGGTGCATTTGCTGGAACTGGAGGGCGTGCCCTCCGCCGAAGCCGACGCCGCGCGCTGGAATGCTCTGCGCGCCCTGCGTGAACGCGTCACCGAAGCCATCGAGCCGCTGCGCCGCGAAAAGACCATCCGCTCCGGCCTTGAAGCCGAAGTCGCCGTGCCCGCAAGCGCCGTTCCCGAAGGCTTCACCGCAAGCGATCTGGCAGAACTGTTCATCACCGGCACCGTAACGCTGGGCGATGGCGATGATGTCACCGTCACCAAGTCCACCGACGCAAAATGCGGCCGGTGCTGGCGCTTGCTCCCCGAAGTCGAGGAAGACGGCGATCTGTGCGGGCGCTGCGAAACTGTCGTCGCGCAAATGGACGCCAAGGCATGAACACGCTCAACAAATTCCGCGCCATCGGGCTCGTCATTGCAGCGGTGATCTTCATCGCTGACCAATGGCTCAAGAAATTCATCGTTGAGGACCTCGGCCTTGACCAGGTGCGCGATAATTATCCGCTGCTGCCGTTCTTCGATTTCACCCGCACCAACAATTACGGTGTCTCGCTTGGGCTGTTCGAGGCCACCAGCATGGAAATGCGCTGGATTCTCGTCGCGGTGACAGCCGTGATCGCCTGCGTTGTGGCGGTGTGGATGTTCCGTGAAAAACTGCTCGGCGATATCGCCGCACTGGCGCTGGTGCTGGGCGGCGCGCTGGGCAATATCCGCGATCGCTGGCTGCACGGCTATGTCATCGATTATGCCGATCTGCACTTCGGAGAGTTTCGCCCGTTCCTGATTTTCAACGTCGCCGATGCGGCAATCACCATCGGCGTGGTAATAATCCTTGCCCGCGCGCTGTTCATGCGCGAGAAACCGGATGAAGCGCAGGACGCCGCAATGACAGACAAGAGTTCATGACCATGATTAAATTCACCCGCATTCTCATCGTTGCAGCCAGTGCCAGCGCACTTGCGGCCTGTGGCGGAATCGACATTGGCAGTCGCGAGCGCCCAGATGAATTCGCCGTGCAGCGTCAAGCCCCGCTGGTGATCCCGCCCGACTTCGATCTCGTCCCGCCCGCTCCGGGCGCACCGCGTCCATCCGAAGGTACTGCATCCGAACAGGCTCTCGAAGCATTGTTCGGCGGCCCGGCTCAGCGCAGCGCGGTTGAAAACAGCACGATTAGCCAGGCTGGCACGGCGGTTCCCGGCATTCGTTCGAGCGTCGGTGATGCCGAGACTTTCACGGTCGACAAGGGCACCGAAGTCCGCGCCATCATCGCCGCCCCCGAAGGCGACGGTCAGTCAGCGCGCAGCGTGATACCTTCTTAATGGTTACGCCCGCCCATCCGGGCGGGCATCCTCGGCGCTGATCCCTCCCCCTGAAACAAGTTCAGGGTCCGGGGCACCTGCGGGCGCGCAATTCGCGCGCTGTCGTCGCCTGGTCGGCACCGATAACAGCGCTTTCCATTTTGAACTGATCTCGGTCGCGATCAGCGACCGACAAAGGGCGACCGCCCGCCCGCAGCGGGGCCAGCTTGCTGGCCATCTAGTGAGGACGAAGCCGCGGATGCGGCTTCATGAAGAAAACAAGCCAGCGCACCTAAGTGCGAACCTCGCGATTGCTACCTGACCTCACTCACCAGCAATTTATCGATCTTGCGCCCGTCCATATTGACCACTTCGAAACGCCAGCCCTGGTCGGTAAAGTTTTCGCCTTCGGTCGGCAGGTGCTTGAGCACAAACAGCGCATAGCCCGCGGCGGTGGCAAATTCGCGACCTTCGGGCAGGTCCAGACCCAGCCGCTCTTCCAGCGCATCAGCTGACATCGCGCCGGAAACGAGCAGCGAGCCGTCCTCGCGCTCGGTAATCATCGGGGTATCGCCTTCGTCCTGATGGCTGACAAAGTTGCCGGCGATGGCGGAAAGCAGATCGGCGGTGGTGACGATCCCATCGAGATGACCATATTCGTCATGCACCATCGCCATGCCCGTGCCGGACTGCTGAAGCGTGCGCAGCGCATCCATCGCGTCGAGCTGATCGGGCACGACTTCGCTCTTGCGCAAAAGATCCGTCAACACGACCGGCTCACCCGCCACCAGCAGCGCCAGCAATTCGCGCACTTTGACAACGCCCAGCACCTTGTCGGGCGAGCCTTCGGCGACGGGCAGCAGCGAATGCGGCGATTCGGCGATCACCTTGCGCATGTCTGCTTCGCTCGCCGTCACGTCGAGCCAGTCGATTTCGGTTCGCGGCGTCATCAATTCGCGCACCGGGCGGTCCTGCAAGCGCATGATGCCCGAAAGGATCGCGCGGCCCTGCTCTTCGATCACTCCGGTGCGAGTCGCATCGGCGAAGATCATCTGCATTTCTTCCGCCGTCAGGTGGTGATCGCCCTTGTGGCGAATGCCCAGCGCCGAAAGCAGCAAGTTGGACGACGCATCGAGCAGCCAGACAAATGGCGCGGCGACCCGTGCCAGAGTTTCCATCGGACGCGCCATGATGATGGCAATGGGTTCAGCTTTGCGCAGCGCCAATTGCTTGGGCACCAGCTCGCCGATCACAAGGCTGAAATAGGTCGTGGCCGCGATGGTCAGGATGAAGCCAAGGTCTTCTGCCAATTCGGCCTCTACCCCAAGGCGCGTGATCCGCTCGCCTACGGGCTGACCCAGCGTCGCGCCGGACACAGCACCGGCGATAATGCCGATCAGCGTGATGCCGATTTGCACGGTCGAGAGAAATTTGCCCGGCTCCAGAGCCAGCCGCATGGCGATCTCAGCGCTCTTGCTGCCTTTCTCGGCAGCCATCTTGAGCCGCGCCGTGCGCGCAGAGACGATCGCCAGCTCAGACATGGCGAAAACGCCATTGAGCACGATCAGAAAAGCGAGGGCGGCGAGGAAATGCCAAGGGAAAGGCGACATCAGACTTGAAGCGCTAGCAGATAAGGCGCGCGGCGCGAAGAGCGGGATTTGCACAAGCCGTGGAACAGTAGGCGCGCCAAACCGTTCTTCGCACTGTATGATCAGCCACCTCGCACAAGTGGTCTGCGAATTCTTTGGAGGAAGACAAATATGAAAACGAAGAAATTTCTCACCTCATCCATCGCAGCAATCGCGCTGGCTGGCACAACCACGGCCTGCGTGACGGATCCCAATACGGGCAATCAGGTGATTTCGCGCACCGCCATTGGCGGCATTGGCGGCGCTGGGCTGGGTTACCTCCTTGGCGGTCTGGTCGGCGGCAAGACCGCACGGATCGTGGGTGCAGGCATCGGCGCAGCAGCGGGCGGCTATGTCGGCTATCGCATGGACGAACAGATCCGCGAGCTGGAAGAAGTGACCGAAGGCACCGGCGTCGATGTGACCGAAACGCCGGGTGGTGACGGTATTCTGGTGAACTTCCCCGAAGTGACCTTCGCAGTCGATTCCACCACGATCTCGCCGCAGATGCGCGATACGCTCGATGGTGTGGCGCAAAGCATGATCGATTATCCCAACAGTCTGATCGACGTGATGGGTCACACCGATTCGACTGGCAGCGAGCAGTATAATCTTGATCTGTCACGCCGCCGCGCCGAATCGGTATCGAACTATTTGGTGTCGCGCGGCATTGCTCGCGCCCGCATCGAAACGATTGGCTATGGCGAGCAATATCCTGTTGGCGACAACACTACCGCTGCTGGCCGTTCGGAAAACCGCCGCGTGGAAATCCGCATCACCCCAATTACCGAGGAAGACGTTGAAGCGGCTTATTGATTGTGTGGCCGCCCATCCGGGCGGCCATCCTCGCTGCTGTTCCCTCCGCTTCACTGCGGGGCATCTGCGGACGCGCAATCGCGCTTTGGGTCACTTTGTGACCAATTGAACTATAATATGGGCCGCTCCCACATGGGGCGGCCTTTTCTTATTNGCCCGCAATCCTCACTGCCCGTTCTGCGAGATGCTCTACCGCTTCTATGTGAATGGCNGGCGCGCTCACCAGCAGACCGAAAGCGCGCGGGTCGCGTTTGTTGTAGGCAAGCGGCTCTCCAAAGGCATCGGTGACGCTGGCCCCGGCTTCGCGCGCAATCAGAGCGGCGGCACCAATATCCCATTCATAACCCCAGCGAAGTGTCGCCACGAGATCGGCCCGATCATCACCCACCATCGCCACGCGCAGCGCGATTGAGTTGGGCTTCTCGACCGTTTCCAACAAACGATCCTCCTTTGCCAGCGAATCGGCCGGGACCCGCGCACCAGCAAATCTCGTACGCTTGCTTGCCACCAGCCGCTCGCCATTTAGCCACGCGCCTTTGCCCGCCACTGCCGACCAAACTTCCTTGCGCGCAGGTGCCACCAGCGTGCCGAGAAGCGGACGCCCGCCGCTTATCAGCGCCACCGAAACGGCCCAGCCGGTGCGGCCACGGATGAAATCCCGCGTGCCGTCAATCGGATCGACCAGCCAGATCAGCGATTTGTCGAGTCGCCCCGCATCATCGGCGGTTTCTTCGCTCAGCCAGCCCGCTGCGGGCAGCAAGTGACCCAATTCGCGCTTCAGGAATGCATCGACTTCAAGGTCCGCTTCGCACACCGGGCTGCCGGGTGATTTTTCCCAGCTCTTCAACGTGTGCCCCGCTCCGGGCCAGCGTCCAAGCGCCATTTGACCCGCCTCACGGCAGATCTGTTCCAGTTTTATCGTGTCGATCATCTATGGCCCGGCAGATGATACGACGAAGGAGTGATTGCAAGCGCCTTGGTATGATGCTTTAGCGCGCAGCGAATCTTATTCTTTCAATGTATGAAGGCTCGCCCCTATGAACATCCACGAATATCAGGCCAAGGAACTGCTCGCAAAATTCGGCGTCGGGGTGCCCACGGGCTATCCGGCGACCAGTGTTGAAGAGGCTGTGGAAGCGGCAGGCAAACTGCCTGGCCCGCTCTACGTGGTAAAGGCACAGATCCATGCTGGCGGACGCGGCAAGGGCAAGTTTTCTGAGCTCCCCGCCGATGCCAAGGGCGGCGTGCGGCTGGCCAAGAGTGTGGAAGATGTCGAAAGCGATGCGCGCGACATGCTCGGCAATACGCTGGTGACGATCCAGACCGGCGATGATGGAAAGCAGGTCAATCGCCTCTACGTCACCGATGGCGTCGACATCGCAAAGGAATATTACCTCTCCATGGTCATCGACCGGGAAACGAGCCGCGTGGCCATGATCGTGTCCACCGAAGGTGGCATGGATATTGAGGATGTGGCGCACAATACGCCCGAAAAGATCGCCACAATCACTATTGATCCCGCCACCGGCTTTATGCCGCATCACGGCCGCGCGGTCGGCAATGCGCTGAAGCTGGAAGGCGCGCTGGCCAAGTCGGCGAGCAAGTTGGCAAAGCAGCTCTACACCGCTTTCACCAAGCTCGATTGCGAGATGCTGGAAATTAATCCGCTGGTAGAGACCAAGGACGGCGAATTGCTGGTGCTCGACACCAAGATGAGCTTCGACGGAAATGCGCTGTATCGCCACCCCGATGTGGCCGCGATGCGCGATGAAACCGAAGAAGATCCTGCCGAGGTTGAGGCCAGCAAGCACGATCTCGCTTACATCAAGCTGGACGGCAGCATCGGCTGCATGGTCAATGGCGCGGGCCTTGCCATGGCAACGATGGATATCATCAAGCTCAACGGCGCGTTCCCGGCCAACTTCCTCGACGTTGGCGGCGGCGCGACCACCGAAAAGGTGACCGCAGCGTTCAAGATCATTCTGTCGGACCCGGCAGTCGAGGGCATTCTGGTCAACATCTTTGGCGGCATTATGCGGTGTGATACGATTGCAGAAGGCATTGTGATCGCGGCCAAGGAAGTCGAACTGGACGTGCCGCTGGTAGTGCGCCTCGAAGGCACCAATGTGCAGCAAGGCAAGGACATCCTCGCGGGTTCCGGCCTGCCGATCATTCCGGCGGATGACCTTGGTGATGCCGCGAAGAAGATCGTCGCTCAGGTGAAAGAGGCGGCCTGATTCGCCGCCTCTGACTGAGCTTACCGTGTGGGTTCAGGCTCCGGCAGGATTGACGGAGTCGAATCCATATAGGTCAGCCAGTTGCTCCAGATTCTGCGCGTGCGCTGGTCGGTCATGGCAATTCGGCACGTCAGCGTCATCACATTGCGGATTGATCCACTGATCCAGTAGTCATACACGGCGCCGCATTCGGCATCGCGATAGTCGTTGAAGGCCGCATCGGCAGCGCTGATGCGCGCGGCGACTTCGGGCTGGTTGCTGATCCGTTCGACAGCCGCGTGAAGATAGCGCGCACGGCGTTCATCGGCGCGCTCCAGCACTTCTGCATAGCATTCATTAAGGTCGAGCGTGGTTGCAGCGTCGGCGCAAACTGGCGCGGTGCTGGAGGAATCGGTTCGGCGAAGGCGGAACACAAGCTCGCTCACCTCATCGCCCTCGCTCCCCATTCGCACAGCAGCGACCAGCCCGTCCTCTCCGTCGCAGCGCAAGGTCAGCGCGTGAAAGAACGCGGCGCATTCCTCCATCGCAACAAGCCGGAAGGTCAGCATCTCGTCACGCTCTTCCCAGCCGGTCAGATCATCGTTGAAATGCTTCAGGCGCAGGACCAGCGAGCCATCTTCTTCCATCAGGTACAGATGCTCTGTGAACTGGATGCCCCCGCTGTCCGCCGTCTGGACAAATGTGCCGACCATTGTGCCTTCACTGGGCGGCAGCCAGCTTTCCATCNCGCGATTGTCGCCAATGCCGCTGCCATCCCACTGGCCCACCAGCCAATCCATCTGTTCGATTTCAGCTGGAGGCGGCTCATGGCCTTCGGGCGCAATGCGCGTTTCCTGCCCGCTGGCAGGTGAAGAGATGGCCAGTGCCAGTGCCATCGCGCTGGCGGGAAAAGAGGGGCGCATGCAGGAGTCTCCTTTACAGCAGAATATCCGACGCTAAGCCGAACTTCGAACCGGGTAAAGCTGCCTTGCTTGACCTATACGTCAGACTGTTTACATAAGCGGCAATTGCCGAATCCGAGAGAGGACGAAGACAGATGAAAATCCTCGTACCCGTGAAGCGGGTCATAGATTACAATGTGAAGCCCCGCGTGAAGGCGGATGGATCGGGAGTTGATCTCGCCAACGTCAAGATGAGCATGAACCCGTTTGACGAAATTGCCGTTGAAGAGGCGATCCGGTTGAAAGAGGCGGGCAAAGCAGAGGAAATCATTGCCGTCAGCGTCGGCCCGGCCAAGGCGCAGGAAACCNTGCGTACCGCTCTCGCCATGGGTGCAGACCGCGCCATTCTGGTCGAAGCCGATGAAGGGGTTGCTTCGAAGACCGAACCGCTCGCCGTCGCCAAAATCCTCAAGGCCATCGCCGAGGAAGAAGGCGCTGGCATCGTGATGCTGGGCAAGCAGGCGATTGACGATGATTCCAACCAGACCGGACAGATGCTCGCCGCGCTGATGGGCCGCCCGCAAGGCACTTTCGCCAACGAAGTGGATATCGACGGCGATCATCTCAGCGTCACGCGCGAAGTCGATGGCGGTCTTGAAACGGTCAAGCTCTCGCTCCCCGCTATTGTCACCACCGACCTGCGCTTGAATGAACCGCGCTATGCTTCGCTGCCCAATATCATGAAGGCGAAGAAGAAGCCGCTCGATGTGAAATCGCCTGGCGATTACGGTGTCGATGTCACGCCGCGCATCACCATCACCAATGTCAGCGAACCGCCGGTGCGCCAGGCGGGTGAAATCGTCGAGGATGTCGACGCGCTGGTCGCCAAGCTCAAAGCCATGGGAGTCGCCTGATGACTGCTCTTGTTATTGCCGAACCGCATGGTGACATCGTCGCCGATGCCACGCTTGCTACTATCACTGCTGCCGCGAAGCTCGGCGGGCCCGTCCATGTATTGGTCATGGGTTCGCAGGCTGCTGCAGATGCTACGGCGCAGGTCGCGGGAGTGGAAAAGGTGCTCCACGCTGGCGACGATGCCTATGCCCACCAGCTGGCAGAGAATGTCGCACCGCTGATTGCTGGCCTTGCCGAGAATTATGACGCGGTGCTCGCGCCATCCACCACCACCGGCAAGAACGTGCTGCCGCGTGCTGCTGCGCTGCTCGACGTGATGCAAATTTCCGACATCATCAGCGTGGAAGGGCCCAAGACCTTCACCCGCCCGATCTATGCCGGCAACGCCATCGCAACGGTCGAAAGTAGCGATCCCAAACTGGTCATCACTGTACGGACCACCGCCTTCGACAAGGCCGAAGCCACCGGCGGCAGCGCCAGTGTTGAGGCCGCAAGCGGCGCGGGCGATGCGGGGCTTTCCAGCTTCGTGAAGCTTGATGCCGTAGAAAGCGACCGGCCCGAACTCACCAGCGCCGGGATCATCGTTTCAGGTGGCCGCGCGCTGAAGGACGGTCCGACGTTTGAACAATACATTACTCCGCTCGCTGATAAGCTCGGCGCTGCCATCGGCGCTTCGCGCGCTGCGGTGGATGCGGGTTATGTGCCCAACGATTACCAAGTCGGCCAGACCGGCAAGATCGTCGCGCCAGACCTCTACATCGCAATCGGTATTTCCGGTGCGATTCAGCATCTGGCAGGCATGAAGGATTCCAAGACGATCGTTGCGATCAACAAGGATCCCGACGCGCCGATCTTCCAGGTCGCCGATATCGGGCTGGTCGCAGACCTGTTCAACGCAGTGCCGGAACTGACCGAAAAACTGTGATTGCATAAACACTTGCCTGCCGCGCAGCCTGCGTTAGGTTGCGCGGCAGGGGAGTTGTCTTGTGAATTTTCGTTTCTTGCTTGCTGTGGCCGCCACATGGGTTGTGGCGCTGGCATCATCCGCGCCCGCCGCTGCACAAACCTATCCTGACATTGTTGAGCTTTCACCCGAAGCGGGTGCGCTGATCGCAGACGAAGCCTTTTATCTGCCACAATCAGATTGGCGGCTGAGGCGTTCAGATGCTGGCTGCTCCGTGCGGCGTGACTTTGCGCTGGGTGATGAGAGAATCACCTTCATCATGCGGCGGTTGCAGCCGGGTCTCCCTGTACAATATGCCCTATTCGGAACCGAATTCTCGGTCGATGAGCCAGTTGAGGCAGGCTTTATCCCCGGCAGCGGAATTGCCCGTTACACGCGTCTCGCGGAGGCCTCGATCGGGGGCCGGGACGGCTTTGTCTATGCGGGCCTGCCGTTTCCGGTGCCGCAAGGTGAAAGCCGCGCAAACGAAAGCTCGCTTACTCCAGAGGCGCAGTTTTATGTGATTCAGGGTGAAGAAAGCGATCCTATCGTTTTGCGAACCGGACCAATGGGCAATGTACTGAATATGCTGGCAGAATGCGCAATCGAAGGCCTTATCAATTTGGGTGTCGATATGCGGGGGCCAAATGCACCCGCTCAAAGCCCAAGACTGATGAATAATGATGAATTTCACGCCCGTCTCAGAGTGGCTTATCCGGGCGGAGCGGTCCGCGATGGGCGCCAGGGGCCAGTCCTTGTCCGCGCAATTGTGGGGCCAGATGGAACGGTGACGCATTGCCACATCGCAAGCTATCTCACCGCGCGCGTACTGCGCGAAGCAGCTTGCGAAACCATGCGCGAATATGGCGAATTTGAGCCCGCCCTCGATAACAATGGCGACCCCACGACAGGATACCACTTGCAGCGGATCATCTTTTACATCGACCGCGGTTACTAGGCAGCATCGCGCGCCATCAAATCGCGCAATTTCACGAGCGCTTCGGATTTGAGCTGATGAACACGCGGGACGCTCACTTCGAGCACCTGCGCGATTTCGGTCAGGTTCAA
>JGI24025J20009_10000330_pt1 | contig 36698 bp, 33 predicted proteins | sample Cruoilmetagenom3_FD_20009 | JGI IMG/M metagenome (IMG submission 20009) | reverse complement strand
ATCTTTTCGGCCGCGTCCTTGGGCATGGTGACACCCACGCTGCGGGTCTCGTCGAAGACGACGGTGTATCCGTGAACCACCTCGAACGGCTTAACGGGATTGCCGCACTTGTCGCACCGCACCGCGTCCGGCCCGATCCCTTCGACATGGGTTTCGGGCCAGAGCGCGTCACAATGCGGGCAGCGGGCCGCGACGTAGGGATCACCGAGGCAGAACCCTTCGGGTGACGAATCGTGTCCTGACGCGGTGGCGATGGCGGTCACGGTGATGTCGCGGATGCGGATCGCCAGCGCATCACCCGGCTCTGCGCCGTTCACGTAGACCGGTTTCGTCACCTCATGCCCGCCGCGAAGACGCGGGGTGATCATTGGCCCCCAGCATCCCGGCGCGGTATTGGCGATGATCGTGCCGCCGTCTTCGAGTGGGCCCAGCATCTGCTGCGACGGGTCCAGAATGCCGTTGGTGAATTCCTGCACGACAAGACTGCGCTGCGCTGCGCCGGTCGCGGATCCTGTTCGATCTTTTGACATGGGTAGTCTCCTATCCGGGATTGGCACCAGTCAGGCTACGGTCGACGCTGGTTCAGCGAAATCGATCAGCTGCATTCTTCGGAACAGTCACGAGCGCCAAAGAATGCACCTGCGGAAGGCGATCTGCAGCCAAAAACGGTACCGTCAAGCAGGGGTACCCTCGGCCAAAGATGACGGCGAGTCAATTGGTTTGGGGGCCTGACACGCGGTGGATGGCGGGGGGCACTGTCAGAGAAACCCGACTTGCAGCGGCGTTCACGGAACCGTAGCCATGCGAACATGACCAGTCGCACGTCGTTCAGGTACTTCAAGACCAGCCCCGAGATTATCCGACTGGGAGTGATGCTGTATGTCCGTTCCCGCTTTCGCTTCGGAACGTCGAGGATCTGCTCCACGAGCGAGGCATCGACGTCAGCCACGAAACGGTCCGATATTGGTGGCACCGCTTCGGGCCGATGTTCGCAGCCGAAATCCGCAAGCGTCGCATTGAAGGCATGCGATCAAGCCGGTGGCGGTGGCATCTGGACGAGATGTTTGTGAAAATTAACGGGGAGATGTACTACCTGTGGAGGGCCGTGGATCACGAAGGCGAGGTCTTGGAAAGCTTTGTCACAAAGTCTCGGGATAAGAAAGCGGCGCTGAAATTCTTAAGAAAAGCAATGCGCAAACATGGCCATCCCGAGGTAATCGTGACCGACAAACTCCGGTCCTAAGGTGCTGCGTTGGGCGAAATCGGCGCCGTTCATCGCCAGAAAACGAGGCGCTGGTGGAATAACCGTGTTGAGAATGCGCACTTGCCGTTCCGACGACGGGAGAGGGCGATGTTGAGCTTCCGGAAGATGCGAAGTTTGCAGAAATTCGCCGCCGCTCTCGCCGAGCGGCGCGGCCTCTGTGCCGAATGAAGGACGGTGATCCTGCCCAACCTGAGACCAGTTCGAATTCATCTGACAGCACCTCGAAGTCCGCTCGGATAAGATCGGCGTAGGCCCGCATGTCTTCCGGCGATTGGGGCAGGAACGGCCGTTCGGGCGGGATGCAATCCGCTGTCGCAGATGCTGGTATACTTCCAAGCAGGATCGCAAGCAGTAACGGTGCGTTGCGCGCACAAAACAAGCGCAGGGCAAAACTCCTTTGCCGCCTTTAAGATTATCGATCTGTTGGGTATCACCGTTATCGGAGCAAGGCGAACTTCGTCAATACGTTATTATTGTTTTGCAATCATTAATGGTGTTTTGTATCGCACACGGTGTTGCGACCCCGTGGGCCTGATACTGCATCCAGGCAGAACAAGGATCCAAGGGAAGGCCATGATAGAAGAAGCCCCGAATGTGGTCACAGAAGACGGACTGCGCGGCTTGCTCGCCGACGGCTACCTCATCGAGGTGGTCTGCAAGGAGGGAGCGGAGAAGCGCCATAACAGCTGGTACGGCTCGTGGGTCATCCGCGCCGTCTCGGCTAATGGGCGTGACGACAAAATGCTCGTCACCAGCCGAAACGTCCTCAAGCTGCGCGATTTCAAAACCATTGTTGGCCTTGTCAGCTTCTTGGCTGACATGGGCTGCACGACAGCGAGCATCCCGCTCGAAGAAGGTGGTCGGATGCGTCACGCCGCTCCCGGTCAACCGACCGGGGCGCAGAACGGAGCGGCTCCGGTCACGGGCAGTTGACCGCGCATTTGCGCTCGTCGTTGTCTTGGGTAAGCGGCGATCACTGGTGATGTCCCGAAGCCCATCCGTAAAATACCGTTATCCCTGACGGCGTAGGCGCGCGATCCGATGGGCAGGAATGTCATCTAAAACTGTTGGTGACAACGCGACCCTTTACAGAAATTCCAGCCGATCGAGTTGCCGATTGATGTCGGCAGAGTTCTTGCCCACTTCAAACTGTCGCAACCACATGAAGCAGCTGGTCCGGCTATCGACCTCTTCATTGAGCAGGCTGTTAAGCTTGGATTTCATTCCGGGGTCGAGACGTGCCGCAATGCGAGCCTCGATCCGTTGTTCGGCCGCAACCAATGCGTCAGCGTATAGTGCCGGAGCAACGATACTTCGTCAGTGGGAAGATCAAATAGCGCCGCGCGTTGTCGCGCGGTCAGAACTGCTCGGTATGCCATCGAACTGCTCTTTCTCTATATGGTAGGGTCTTTGAAAGTAACATATTGAGACCCATTGCTTGCCATGTCTTTATTAATGTCTCAATATGGGGATCGCAAAACACCTAAGTATTTATGAGACCCCATGGCCAAAGTCGGATACGCTCGCGTCAGTTCCGTCGGACAATCTCTGGGTGTCCAGCGCGAGAAGTTGAGCGCGTGCGAGAAGCTGTTTGAAGAAAAACGGAGCGGCACCACCGACGCCCGCCCCATGCTCAAACAATGCCTGAATTATGTACGCGAAGGCGATGTGCTGATCGTATCGCGCATAGATCGGCTCGCCCGCTCCACACTACATCTGTGCCAGATCGCCGAGAACTTGCGCGAGAAAGGTGTCGATCTGGTTGTTCTCGATCAGAATATCGACACGTCCGATGCCACTGGCCGCCTCTTGTTCAACATGCTGGGCGCTTGCCCTGATCAATGTCCAAGACTTCGGTATTCATCAGAATGCTCTTTTCTCCACCTAAGCCGCGACAATAGTGGCGGTTTAGTGGGAAGGTATTTCATCCCATTCGCTCGGTCATCCTCAACCCGATCCGTCAGATGCCGGGACTGAACACCTAGCTCAAGGTATCCTATGCACCGGTGTGGAGGCCAAGGCTTTCAGGAAGCGTCAAGTTTCTTGTAGAGATATGAGCGTGACACGCCGAGGTGCTCGGCCGCTTTTTTCTTGTTGCCCTTGGAGCGGATGACCGCGTCGTTGATGAGCTGCAACTCGAGCTCTTCCAGCGCATCTTTAAGCGTACGACCTTGAACGGACGACGAGGTTGAGCCGCCCTGATGCACCGCGTGGGCCTTGTAATCGGCCCCGGTCCCGTCTTCGAAATTGGCAAGCGTGAGCTTCGACCCCTCGGCGAATACAAAGGCGCGTTCCACGACGTGCCGCAATTGCCTGACGTTGCCCGGCCACGACCGGTCCATCAGGTGATCGGCGATTTTCATCTCGACCTCGGGGACGTCGCGGCCGTACTGGCTGGCGAGTTCCGAGACGAAATAGTTCAGCAGCAGCGGGATGTCCTCTCTGCGCTCATCAAGCGGAGGGATGTGAATGCAGACTGGGCTTATCCGATAAAAAAGGTCCAGCCGGAATTTCTCCTGCTCGACGAAAGCCTCAAGATCTCGGTTCGTGGCGCTGCAGAGCCTGAAATCAACGCGTTTTGGTTTGTCGCCGCCCACCCGTTCGACCATTCGGTCCTGAAGCACGCGCAGCAGTTTCGTCTGCACCTCCAGCGGCATGTCGCCGATCTCATCGAGAAAGATCGTGCCCTGGTCCGCCTGCTCGAACTTGCCGGCCCGCCCCTTCCGGTCGGCGCCGGTAAAGGACCCGGCCTCGTAGCCGAATAGCTCACTTTCCACCAGCGAGGCGGGCAGGGCAGCGGCATTCACGGTGACGAGCCGTTTGTCCTTGCGCGAGCTGAGATGATGCAACGCTTGGGCAACAAGCTCCTTGCCGGTGCCGCTCTCGCCCTGGATCAGCACGGGAATATCCAGAGGCGCGATCTTGCGGATTTGATCTCGGACCGACCGCATGGCGAGGCTATTGCCGATGATGGCGTCGAGAACGTCGACCGAGCCGTTGTCCTTGTTCTTGCTTGCGTTCGACTTGTAAGTCTCGATCTGGCCTTCCAGATCTCTGATCTTGCGCGCCATCGCTTCCAGCTGCTGCGGGCCCTTGAACATGACCCGCCCGATTGCGCCGACAACTTTCTTGCCATGCCGGATCGGATATCTTGACACGATACGGTCGAAGCCTTTCATCCGCTGAACCTGTCCGACCTCGGCCACGCCAGTCTTCAATGTCAGATGAAGGCGCGTGTTTTCAATGACGTCCCGGACGTTCTTGCCGACACCGCCGCCCGCCTCCAGCCCGAAGAACTTTTCGTGCACCGGCGAGATATACGCCATCTTGGCGCTCTCATCCACGATGGTCATCGCATCATAGGGGTCGTTGAGGATGTGATTCAGTATGTCGTAGGCAAAATCGACTCGCATGACAAACTGCAGGACAGTGTCCGCAGGGGGCGACGAAATCAGAACGACATAGCCGGCAGGATAAGGCGAAACCAGGCAGACAAACTGACCGTTGTTCAGCAGAATCGGGACGAAGCGGCGCTCGGCGGCATCCTTCAGCCATGCGGAGTCCGAGATGATTGCGCGGATCCGCACATCCTCTGCCATGCCCGAAGCGAGTAGACATTTCCCTTTGGTATCAGTGACAAGCACACCCTTGATACCGATGCCGTCACCATGTTCCGAACTCACCAAGTCCTCCCTCCGCGACATCTCTCCTTGCCCCGGCACAAAAAGTGTCTCCATTGTGGACAGGTGTCAACCGGAACTGTCGTGAAGCCGTGGCTTATGTGTGACTTCCAAAAATGCAATAGTTGGACTCGCTGTTTGGCACGGCGTTTGCTTGCAGGGATCTTTAGGACACCGCCGGTGGAGGAGGAGGCATAGCGCCATTGTGCGCGGACCAGCCGGTGGGACCAAAGGAAGGGGGGGCAATGGAACTCAGACCACAACAGTTTCACCAGCAGAAGCAATCGCTGTCGATCACCGGTCAGGTGATCCAGTCTATTCGTCTGTTGCAACTCGGCAATCACGAGCTTGAGGACTTTCTGCGCGAACAAGCGGACGACAATCCGCTGGTCACGGTGGTGGTCGGGGCATCGGACGTGCAAACTCAGGACAGTGCCGTCCGCGTCCCCGCGCAAGACCGTGGCGGATCACCGAGCGGGACGCCGCGTCTGCCGTCGGCGGGCGCGGCGAATGACATGCCTGGCCCGGACCAGTACCTCGAGGCGCGCGTATCCCTGCGCGAACATCTCAACGCGCAAATTTCGCTGGTGCTGGATGCGCCGGTGGATCGTCTTATCGCCCGTGAGATCGTGGATTCCCTGGACCCGGACGGTTATTTCCGCCGCGATCCCGACGAGATGGCTGAGCTGATGGGTATCCCGGCCGCGCGTGTCCAGGCTGCGCTGGAGGCGGTGCAGGAATGCGAACCGACCGGCGTCGCCGCGCGTGACTTGGCCGAATGCCTGTCCCTCCAGCTCGCGGAACGTGGCGGGCTGACCGTGCCGATGCGCGCATTGCTGGAAAACCTGGACCTGCTGGGGGACTACAAAATCGAGACGCTGGCGCGGATCTGCGGCGTCGGCGCGAACGGGGTGATGGACCTCGTGCGGCAGATACGGGAACTCGATCCTCGCCCGGGCCGCCAATTCGACACCGATCCGGTGGTCCTGGCGTTGCCGGACATACATGTCGAGATGGCGGACGACGGCAAGTTGACCGTCGAACTGAACACCAGCGTCATGCCGCGCGTCCTGATCGACCGGGAATACTATGCCGAGGTCAGCGCAGGGATCGACGGCAAGGCCGACCAGCGGTTCATGATCGATTCCATGAGCAACGCGAACTGGCTGGCGCGGAGCATCGACCAGCGGGCCAGGACAATCCTGCGTGTCGCGACCGAAATCGTTGCCCGTCAGAGCGATTTCTTCCGCTACGGCGCGGGGAGCCTCAAGCCCCTGTCACTCAAGGATATTTCGGCCGAGGTGAACTTGCACGAGTCGACCGTCTGCCGTGCCGTGGCCGACAAATACATGATGACGCCGCGCGGCATGTTCGAACTCAAGTTCTTCTTTGCCAATTCGGTCAGCGTCATGGACGGCGAGGCCTGCCTCTCCGTTGATACTGTCCGGCACCGTCTGCGCCAGTTGGTCGACGCCGAGACGCCGACAAATATCCTCTCGGACCAGGCGATCATGGACACGCTGCGGTCTGAAGGCATCGACATCGCCCGACGCACCGTCGCGAAGTACCGGGAAATGATGGACATCCCGACCTCGCGCAAGCGCAAGCGGCTCAAGACCCCGCTTTTGACCGGTGCCCGGACCATGGCGCAGGCGGATTGAACCCACCGATTGCCGTTCTGATCACCGGTCGGCGCGGTCCCTCAAAGCCGATCGGCGGCCTTGTCTGTGAACGTTTTGCCGCCCACAACAAGAACGCCCCCGAATTTGGCACGGAGATTGCATGTTTATCATGGTGACAGACAAGAGATGTGGGCCATGACAAACCAGCCAAGAGAAGAGCAGCCGCAATCGACCGGTTTGCCGTATGAGACCCTGCCGATCATAGCGTCGGGGCAAACCTTCGGATTTCTCGACGGGGTCCGTGTCCTGGACCTCTCTACGTCGGTCGCCGGGCCTTATGCCACGATGCTGCTTTCCGACTTCGGGGCCGAGATCATCAAGGTCGAGCGTCCCTCCGGGGACGATGCCCGGAAATGGGGGCCGCCGTTCCTCGACGGGCAGGCGCTGTGGTTCGCGGCGGTCAACCGCAACAAGCGGAGCGTCGTGATCGACGCCCAGACCGAACAGGGCCGCGCCGACCTCCTGGCGCTCGTCCGCGCCAGCGACGTGGTGGTGACGAACCAGCCGCCGTCGGTCCAGAAGAAGCTGGGGCTGGATTATGAGACGCTCAAGCAGGAGCGCGACGGGCTGATCTTCGTCGCCATCACCGGCTTTGGCCTTGATGGCGAGCGGGCGAACCTGACGTGCTACGACCTGATCGCCGAGGGCTATTCCGGCATTATGGACATCACCGGCCCCGCCGATGCGGAACCGCAGAAAATTGGTGCCCCGGCCGCGGACATGCTGGCCGGGCAGGATGCGGCCATGGCGACGATGGCCGCTCTGGCCGGGCGGCATCAGAACGGCGGCAAGGGCCAGTGCATCGACGTCAGCCTTGTCGAGAGCATGACGCGTTTCCTGTCCTGCCGGATTTCCCCCTACCTCGGTGCAGGCGAAATCCCCGAACGGACGGGCGGGCGGGACAGCGTCATCGCGATTTACCAACCGTTCGAGACGGCGGATCAACCGATCACGCTGGGGCTTGGATCCGACGCGATCTGGGGCCGCTTCTGGACCGCTGTTGGCGACCCTGAATTCGCGGCCCGCGACGCGTTCCGCACCAACGCCCAACGGCGCGAGAACCGGAACGAGATCGTGGAGCGCATCCAAGGTATCCTGCGGCAGGAAACCCGCGCGCACTGGCTGGGCATCTTCCGCGACGCCCGTGTGCCTGCGGGCCCGATCAACCGGGTGGACGAGGTCGCCTCGGACGAACTTCTCAGGGCGCGCGATCTTTTCTATGCGATCAAGGACGACGAGGGCCGGATCATGCCGCAAATCGGTCTCGGCATCCGGATCAACGGGCATTCGAGCATAGCGCGCCGCGCACCGCCCCGTCTGGGCGCGGACACGCAGGACGTCCTGCGGGAACTGAAGACGTCCGAGTGACGGGGCCGGAACAAATAAATAAGAAAGGATAAACGATGGCTTTCAAGGAAATCACCTACGAGGAAGACGGACCGATTGGAACCATCACCCTCAACCGTCCGGACGACGGCAATATGTTCACCGAAACGATGTGCCACGAAATCCGCGACTGCATCGAGGGCATTCGCCGCGAGACCCGAACCCGCGTCGTCGTGCTGACCGGCGCGGGCGACCGGTTTTTCTGCATCGGCGGGTCCAAGGACGGCATGGAAAAAACCAAACTCTATGCCGGCACGCTGCCGACGCTGGAGATGTACGAGGTGATCGACAAGCTGCAAAAGCCGGTGATCGCCAGTGTGAACGGCTTTGCCGTCGGCGGCGGCAACGTGCTCCAGATGGTCTGCGACGTAACCATCGCCAAGGACTCCGCGATCTTCCGGCAAGTCGGGCCGATGATGGGATCGTTCGATGCAGGTTACGGGACGTGGTATCTTGAGGATCTCATCGGGAAGAAACGCGCCAAGGAACTCTGGTATGCGAACCCCAAATTGACCGCGGCGCAGGCCAGTGAGATCGGCCTGATCAACCGCGTCGTTCCCGATGCGGAACTGGCCGAGAAGACCCGGGAATTCGCGCTGGAGATCGCGGACCGCGGTGCCTTTGCGCTGGCCGCGATCAAGGGCGCGTTCAACGCACGGCACGGCGGCGTCAGCGGCCTGTCCCGGGTGACGCACGACCTGCTGCTCAGCCAGTACCTCGGCACCGAGGAGTCGACGGAACTGAAAGAGAGCTTCGCCAAACGGCGCAAGCCGGATGCGACCAAGTTCGGACATTGAGGCGGACCCATGAAACCATTCCTCACGCTTCATGATCCTCAAGCGGCAAGAGAGTTCTATTCCCACGGGCTGTGGAAGGACGACACGTTCTATTCCCTGATGAGCGACCACGCAGACCGTCGACCGGACGATATCGCCCTTCTGGACGGGCTCACCTCGTTGTCGTGGTGCGCGCTGAAGGCGAGGGTGGACGCCATGGCCGACAGCTTGCTGTCGCAGGGCATTGGCGCGGGCGACCGGGTCGCGATCTGGATGTCGAACAGAATAGAGGCGGTGATCACCTTCCTTGCCTGTTCGCGCGAAGGGATTGCCTGTAATCCCTCCCTTCACCGCACCTACACCTGCGGTGAGATCGTCGAATTGCTGACCGAACTCTCGGCCAGCGCGCTGGTGACCGAGGACGGCTGGGGCGCGGACCGCGATACCGTCGATCTCTACAGCCTGCTCAAGGAATTGCCATTCCTCAAGAAGGTCTATACCCCCGACAGCTTCCCCCAGTACATTACCGGCGTCGACCACACGCCCCACGCCAACCCTGACAGCGTCATCTACCTCGCCTTCACGTCGGGCACGACGGGCAAGCCCAAGTGCGTCATGCACTCGTGCAACACGCTGCTGTCCAATGCCCGTGATCTTGCGCGGGACTGGGCGCTGTCGGAACAGGCGGTGCTGCTGACCCTCAGCCCCTTGTCGCATCACATCGCCTGGGTGGCCTGCGGGCAATGGCTGATCTCGGGGGGCAGGTTCGTCACCGATTATCCGCCCGAAGGCACGGACCGGCTGGCGTGGATCGTGGAATCCGGCGCCACCTATGTCCTCGGCGTGCCGACACACGCGATGGACATCCTTGCCGATCAGAAGCGGCAGGGGATGGAACGGCTGGGGCAGGTTCAGACCTTCTACATGGCAGGTTCGGCAATCCCCGAGGTCGTGGCGCAGGCCTTCGTGGATCAGGGCATCACGCCACAGAACATCTACGGCATGACCGAATGCTCCTCGCATCAGTACACCCATCCGGGCGACCCAAAGGAGGTCTGGATCCAGACCTGTGGACGCGGTGGCCCGGCCTACGAGGTAAAGATCTGGGATCCGGCAAATCCGGACGTTGAAGTGCCAGGCGGCCAGACCGGCAATATCGGCGGTCGGGGCGCGGCGATGATGCTGGGCTACTTCGCCAACCAGACCGCAACCGAGAATACAATGAACCGGCACGGATACCTGCTGTCCGGCGATCTCGGATCGTTCGACATCAACGGCAACCTGCGGATCGAGGGGCGGATCAAGGATGTCATTATCCGCGGCGGCCACAACATCAACCCCTCGCGTATCGAGTCCCTGACGCTGGAGCACAAGCGGGTTGAGAAGGCGGCGGTGTTCGGCCTGCCCGATGACCGGCTTGGCGAAACGGTCTGCCTTGCGGTGATCGGCGACGTCTCGCCCGAAGAGATCCTGGCACATCTCGCGCGCGAAGGACTGTCTAAATACGACATGCCCGAATGGTTCCTTGACGTCGACGCGATGCCGCTCACCGCGAGCGGCAAAATACTGAAACGAGAGATGATCAACATGGTCGGCCGCGGCGAACTGAACCCGCTCGCGGTCCGCTACAAGATGGCGAGGACACAATAACCAATGGCTGTTGAGTTGAAAAAAGAGGGCGATTTTGCGGTCCTCACCCTAAACCGCCCCGAGGCACTGAACGCTCTGTCGTTTTCGATCCTCCGCGATATTGGCCGCGCGCTGGACGAGGTGGCAGTGATGAAGGACATCCGCGCGCTGCTTGTCACCGGCGCCGGTGACAAGGCGTTCTGCGCGGGCGCCGACATCAAGGAACTGCGGGGCCGGGCGCTGGTCGACCAGAAGCGCGGGGCGGAATTGGGCCAGTCTGTCTTTGCCAGGCTCCACAGCCTGCCGGTCGCTTCGGTGGCGCTGGTCAATGGCTATGCCTTCGGCGGCGGCTCGGAGCTTGCACTGGCCTGCACCTTCCGACTGGCGTCGCCGAGCGCGATATTCGGGCTGCCCGAGATCAAGCTGGGCCTGATCCCCGGCTACGGTGGGACGCAGCGCCTGCCGCGCCTGATCGGTGAGGGCCGGGCGCTCGAGATCATTATGACCGGCCGCAACGTCAAGGCGGACGAGGCCGAGCTCATCGGCCTCGTGAACGCTATCGCCGAGGGCGACCTGATGGAGGTCGGCCGCGAATTCGCCGGCAAGTTCACCCGCTACAGCCTGCCGGTGCTGGAATGCGCGCGCCGCGCAGTGCAGCGGGCCGGGGACGTCACGCTTGACGAAGGCCTGCGGATCGAGGCCGACCTCTCGACGCTCGCCTTCCGCACGGCGGATGCCGAAGAAGGCATGGCCGCCTTCGAAGAGAAACGCAAAGCGGAGTTCAAGGATGGCTAAAGGGCAGATCATCGTCACCGGCGCCTCCAAGGGCATCGGCGCCGCCATCGCAACGGAACTGGACGGGCGCGGGTTCGACGTCGTCTGCCTGTCACGCAGTGGCACTGCACCCAAGGGGTACGGCATCGCCTGCGACATGACGGACGAGGACGCCGTGCGCGCCGGGATGAGCAAAGTCGCCGCTCGTGGGCCGGTCGCAGGGCTGGTCAACAACGCGGGCGTTCATATCGCAGGGGCGATTGCCACGCTCGACACCAGGGATTTCGACCGCACCATGGCTCTGAACGCGACCGCCGTAATGGTCGCCGCGCGCGAGGTCTATCCGCACCTGAAAGAGGCGGGCGGCATGATCGTGAACATCGGGTCTTTCTTCGACCGCATGGGCGTGCCGGACAACCTGTCCTACTGCGCTTCCAAGGCCGCCGTCGCCGCGATGACGCGCTGCATGGCGGTGGAATGGGCGCGCGACGGGATCAAGGTGATAAACGTTGCACCGGGCTATATCGAGACCGACCTGAACCGCGATTTTCTCGCGCGGGAAAAGGTGCGCGCTTGGATGGCGCAGCGCATCCCAACCGGTGCGCCCGGCACGGTGGATGACGTCTCCCACCTGGTGGCGGCCATCTTCGCCGAAAACATCGGCTACCTGACCGGCGAGACGATCTACATCGACGGGGCGCAAGGGATCAACCACTGATGAACATGTACGACAAACTGCAACGCGTCCGACCCTGGAGCGACGAGGAACGGGCGATCCTCGACCAGGTCCAGCGGATGACGGACGAAGTCATCGCACCAAACGCGGCGCATATCGACGCCACCGGCGACTTTCCGTGGAAAAACGTCGAGGCGATCAACGCGCTCGGCCTGAACGCGGTCTTTGTGCCCGCGGAGTATGGCGGGATGCCGATGTCCTTTCGCCTGTATCTCGAGATCGTGGCGATCATCTCGGAAGCCTGTGCCTCGACCGGGATCATCTACGCCACGAATTACCACGGCATGAAGCCGCTGATCGAGTACGGGTCCGAAGAACAGAAGGCGCGCCTGCTGCCCTGCATCGCCGAAGGCGGCCTCGGTGCGCTGGCGATCACCGAACCGACCGCCGGGTCGGACGCCACCGGCATGAAGACCAGCTTTGCCCCCGACGGCGACGACATCATCCTCAAGGGCAACAAGAGTTTCATCTCGAACGGCGACGTGGCCGACCGGTATCTCGTGTTCGGGAAATGGGCGGGGGTCGACGATCCGAAAAAGGCGATCTCGGCGCTGATCCTCGAAAAGGGGACCGAGGGCTTCAACGTCATCGGCAAGGAAAGGAAGATGGGCCACAACGGCTCTTCCACCTGCGCGCTGTCCTTCGACAATGCCCGGGTGCCGCGCGCCAACCTGCTGCTGAACCCCGGCGACGGGCTGAAGATCCTGCTGGGATCGCTCAACCGGTCCCGCCCTTCGGTCGCGGCGCATGCGCTCGGCATCGCGCGGGCGGCGTTCAAGGACATGGTCGCCTACGGCAACGACCGCGTTCAGAGCCGCAAGAAGATCCTCGAATTTCAGGGCAACCAGTTCACACTGGCCGACCTCGCCGGTGAGCTGCTGATGGTCGAGACTTGGCTCGACCACGTCGCCGGACTTGTGGACGGCGGCGAGACGGACTTCGGAATGGAGGCGTCGCTGGCCAAGCTGCGCGCCTCGGACCTGGCCATGAAGATGACGACGGAGTGCGTCCAGTTCCACGGCGGCTATGGCTATTGCCGCGACTACCGCGCGGAGCGCCTGATGCGCGACGCCAAGATCACCCAGATCTGGGAGGGGACCAACCAGGTTCACCGCCAGCTCATCGGACGGAGTTTCATCACCAAATGACCAGCATTCGCAAAGTCGCTGTCTGCGGGGCAGGCGGCACGATGGGGGCCGGTATCGCGCTTGTCGCGGCGCGCGCCGGATACGAAACCTATTGCTTTGACCTGTCGGCGGACGGGCTCGCCCGGTCGCGCAAGGCGGCCGAGAAGTTCTTTGGCCGTTCGGTCGAGAAGGGCCGCATGAGCCAGGAAGACTGCGACGCGGCGCTTGGCCGGATGATCGACACGACGTCGCTGCAGGACCTTGCCGATTGCGACCTCGCGATCGAGGCGATTTTCGAGAACCTGACGGTCAAGAAGGAGCTCTTCGGCGCGCTGAACGGCATCTGCAAGGACAGCACGATCTTTGCGTCCAACACCTCGACTCTGTCGATCACCGAGATCGCGGCCGGCACCGGGCGCGACGACCGGATGGTCGGCATGCACTTCTGCCTGCCCGCGCAGGTGATGAAGCTGATCGAGATGTCGCGCGGCATCAACACCTCCGACGAGACATTCGCCGCCGCTTGGGCCTGGACCGAGGCGGCGGGGCAAATCCCCGTCGAAACGCAGGACAAGCCGGGCTTTATCCTGAATGCGCTGCTGGTGCCGTTCAATAACGACGTCATCCGCGCGATCGAGGCCGGGCTGTGCACGCCCGAGGACATCGACACCGCGATCTGCACCGGGCTTGGCTACAAAATGGGGCCCTGCACGCTGCTCGACCTGATCGGGCTGGACACGCAAGTCCTCCTGGGCGAAGCGTTCTATCCGATCACCCTGGACACCCGCGCATCGGTTCCGCCGCTGCTGCGACGCATGGTGGCTGCGGGCAAGTTGGGCAACAAGGCCGGCGGCGGGTTACTGTCGGGCGACGCGCCCGCCAGGGCGACGGAGGCACCGATGTTCTCCATCGTTTCCGCCGGGGACAGCCGGTCCTTCCCTGCGGGCGACGATTTCCTGTCCGCCGGGCAAGGCGACGGGCCCGTCACCATCCACCTCGGCGGCGGTTTCGCACCCGATACGGGCAAGACCGCCGTTCTGGTCGAACTCGACACCGAATGCCTCGGCGTGCACACGGGCGAGGATATGGGCCGCGAAGGATCGAACGTGGTGGGCTTCGCCCGCTACCGCAACGGCTCCGACGCGCCCTCGAACCTGATCGAACTGGTCCGCCAGCCTGCCACCGACGAGACGGCGCTGGCCGCCGCGCGCGCGATCTTCGAGGTCGCGGGCTGTGACGTGGTGGTTTGCGCCGACCGGCCCGGCCGCATCGTCGACCGGCTGGTCCGTCCCAAGTACAACGACGCGCTGCGCTTCCTCGACGAAGGGCTGGCCAGCGCCGAGGACATGGACCGGACCTGCTGCATGGGGCTCGGCTATCCAGACGGTCCGCTCGAGCGGGTCACGCGCGGCGGATTGGCCCGCCACCACGATGTCACGACCGCGATCCAGTCGATGACCGGCCTGCCGGGCTATGCCCCGGCCCGCGCCGCGGTCGTCGCCAAGACGCGGGAGGCCTGAGCCATGTCCGGTGCATTGAGCGGCCTGCGCATCCTCGATTTTTCCACCCTGCTGCCCGGACCGATGGCGACCCTGTTTCTCGCCGAAGCCGGGGCCGAGGTCATCAAGATCGAAAAGCCCAGCGGCGGCGACGAGATGCGCGGCTATCAACCCCGCTGGGGCGAGGACAGCGCCAATTTCAACGTGTTGAACCGGGGCAAGAAGAGCATCGCTCTGGACCTCAAGTCCGAGGAGGGCCGCGCGAAACTGATGCCGTTGATCGAGAGCGCCGACATTATCGTGGAACAGTTCCGGCCCGGCGTGATGGCGCGGCTCGGCCTGTCTTACGACGACGTTCGGGCCATTCGTCCGGACATCATTTACTGTTCGATCTCCGGCTACGGGCAGTCCGGTCCCCGGGCCCAGAGAGCGGGCCACGACCTCAACTACCAGGGCGACGCCGGGCTGCTGTCGCTCAGCTATGGCACGCCTCAAGCGCCAGTGGTGCCCGCAGCCCTGATCGCCGATATCGCGGGCGGCGCTTATCCGGCGCTTGTCAACCTTCTGATGGCCTTGCGCCAGCGGGATCAGACCGGGGAGGGAGCCTATATCGACATCGCAATGGCCGAGACGATCTTTCCGTTCCTCTATTCCGCAATGGCGCTCGGCCAGGTTTCGGGCAGCTATCCCGGCAACGGCGACAGCCAGACCACCGGGGCCTCGCCGCGTTACAGGCTCTACCCGACATCGGACGGCCGCATCCTGGCCGCCGCGCCGCTTGAGCAGAAATTCTGGGAACGCTTCTGCGGGGCGATCGGGCTGGACCCGGCGCTCCAAGATGACGCGCGTGACCCGGATGCCACCCGCGACGCGGTGGCGGCGATCATCGCCAGCCGTCCTGCGACAGAGTGGGAACCGGTTTTCGACAAGGCCGACTGCTGTTGCAGCATCGTCCAGACCGTCGAAGAGGCGATGCAGTCCGAACACTACCGCGCGCGGGGCCTTTTCGACCACGCGCTGGTCAACGCCGACGGCGAGCGCATCGTGGCGCTGCCGCTGCCGATTGCCAAGGCGTTCCGTGCAGTTCCGGATGCCATGTTGCCTGTACCGGGCCTCGGCGCGCATACCGGGGACCTGACCGGGAGCGACACCGGAAAGGCAAAGACTTGACGACCACCATTTCCCACGCGGTCACGGACTGACGACCGGCCGGTGGTCGCCGCGCTCAATGCCCCCAGCCCCATCCCGGGGGGTCGTCGTTCTCAAAGCGTCCGGGGCCAGCTTTCCGGAAACCACGTACATCGTGGGCAAGTACCCGAAACTGCGCCCCTTTTCTTGCCGCTCCCGGACGCCTTGTCTGGCGAGACGGCGCGGATGCCGCGCGTCTGTTGGTAGGGCCTGCCCATGTGCCGACTCGCATGTGTGACACACATCCTTTCCCAAAGTTTTGGCACACTTCTTGCTTGTTTTTGATCGCCGGCCACACGAGCGAACTACATTTTGCGGAGCAGACATGAAGGACTTGGAATGACATCGAATGCCGCGCCACAAGGCCCCCTCAAGGGGTTGAAGATCATCGATTTGACAGCGGTGGTCTTTGGACCTTACGCGACGCAGATCCTGTCTGACTTCGGGGCAGACGTAATCAAGGTCGAGTCTCCGGCCGGGGACATCATGCGGTTTGTCGGCAAACATGGCGACGAGGGCATGGGTCCAATTCACCTGAGTGTGAACCGGGGCAAGAAGATCATCACGCTCGATCTCAAGAAGCCCGAAGGGCTGGCCGTTCTGCATGACCTGATCCGCGATGCAGATGTTCTTGTGCACACCATGCGGCCGGCTGCGGCTGCACGCCTCAAGATCGGGTATGAGGATCTGCGCGCCACCAACCCGTCCCTGATCTATTGCGGCGCCTATGGGTATTCCGCCGAAGGTCCCTATGCCGCAAAGCCCGCTTACGACGATGTCATTCAGGGCTATTCCGGTTTTGCGGCCCTGGCAGGTCGTCTGGCCGGTCAGCCGATGTTCTTTCCGACGGTCATCAACGACAAGATCTGCGCCCTGGTACTGACCTATTCCATCCTCGCCGCCGCCTATCACCGGCAGGCGACGGGCGAGGGCCAGTCTGTCGAGGTGCCGATGTTCGAATCCTCAGTGCAATTCATGCTGGTCGAACACCTTGGCGACCGTACCTTTGGACCGGATGAGCCGCCCGGCTACGCCCGCGTCCTGTCGCAGCATCGCAAACCGCACAAGACGAAGGACGGATATCTCTGCGTGCTGCCCTACCACGACAAGAACTGGGCGGACTTTTTCCGCATCGTCGAGCGGCCGGAACTGATTGAGGACCCGCGCTTTTGCAACCATGCGGCTCGCAGCGCGAATTACGAAGTGCTTTATTCCATGCTGTCCGATTTCGTCGCGGAACGTCCCTCGGCGTTCTGGCTGGAGACGCTGACTGAGCACAACATCCCGGTCGCGCCGGTGCAGGACCTCGACGACTTGTTCCACGACGAGCACCTGAACGCGGTCAACTTCTTCACCGAGGTCGATCATCCGGACAGTGGCAAGATCCTCGCCGCGCGGCAGAGCGTCAACTTCTCGGCCACCCCGGCCCGCCTTGGCGAACCGGCCGGACGCCGTGGCGCGCACTCGATCGAGGTCCTCAAGGGTCTTGGCTACGACGACGAGAAGATCGAACGGCTGATCGCGGACGGGAGCGTGCAGCAAGCGGAAAAGGGAGCGGTCCGGGAATGACGTCCGAGGCCACGCAGGTCGTGTCGAGTGGCATGCGACTTGCTTCTACGTAAGTGATTGCAGAGCAGGGGGAGTGTGATGCAACAGACAGGCGATGACCAAGGGAACGGCGTCATCTGGAAGGTGACCAAACGGCTGACGGATGTGTTCATCCTGATCGCCGGAGGGGGCCTGTTCCTGATGATGATGCACGTCGTCGTGGACGTGTTGGCGCGGGCCCTGTTCAGGGTCGCATTGCCGGGTACGATCGAGGTCGTGTCCTCCTACTACATGGTCATGGCAGTGTTCCTGCCGCTGGCGATGGTTCAGCGGCGGCACGCCCACATCATGGTCAGCCTGTTCACCGAATGGATGTCGCCGCGCGCCGTCCACCGGCTTGACACCCTGGTCCGCATTATCTTTGCGCTGGCCGCGATCGGCTTCGCCTTCGTGACCGCCGAAGTCGCGATCGAAAAGACGATCATCCAGGAAAAGATCGTCACTTCGGACGGGTTCATCTTGATCTGGCTCTCGCGGTGGCTGTTGCCGATCAGTGCCGCCGCGCTTGCCATCGTGCTGCTGTGCCAGGTTGCCGGGCTGGCCGGCACGCGCGGTGGTCAGGGCGATCCGGAAAATCACAACGAAGAAAGCGGAGCTTGAACATGAGCGCCATGACCATCGGCCTATTCGGTCTTGCCAGCCTGATCGTGTTGCTGGCCGTACGCCTCCCCGTCGGCCTCTCGCTCGCCTTGGTCTCATTCTTCGGAGTTCTGGCGATCCGCGACACCAACGCGGCCATTGGCATGGTCAAGTCCATGCCCTATGATTTCGTCGCGCACTGGTCGCTGTCGGCGATCCCGCTGTTTCTGTTGATGGGGAACATCGCGTATAACACCGGGATCACCGAGGCGCTCTTCGTCGTGATGCGACGGCTGGTCCGCAGGCTGCCCGGGGGCCTGGTTATCGCCACCAACCTCGCGGGGGCCGGCTTTGCGGCCGTGTCGGGCTCCAGCATGGCGACCGCGGCGGCGCTCGGTCGGATCGCGGCGCCCGAAATGATCAAGGTCGGCTATCAGCCGGCACTGGCGGGCGGGGCCATCGCTGCGACCGGGACGCTGGGGGCGCTGATCCCACCGAGCATCCTGATGGTGCTGTTCGCCGTTTTCGCGCAGGTTTCGGTCGGCCAGATGTTGATCGCGGGCATTCTGCCGGGTCTGCTGACGGTCGCGGTCTACGTTGGCATGGTATCGCTGCGGTGCTGGTTTGACCCGAGCATCGCGCCTCGTGCCGAACTGGACACATCGGACGCAGAGTTCAAGGCCGCCGCGCGTCGTGTCTGGCCACTGCCGGTGATTTCGATCCTTGTTCTGGGCGGTATCTACGGTGGGTTCTTCACCTCGACCGAAGCGGCGGCGTTCGGCGCGTTCTTTACGCTGCTCGTGACGGTGGTTCAGCGGTCGCTGACCCTTACGGGGCTGTGGAACAGCGTGGTCGAGACGCTGGAAAGCACGGCTGCGATCTTTTTCGTCGCAGTCGGGGCCATGTTTCTGACCCGGTTCCTCGCGCTCAGCGGTCTGCCGTTCCACATTTCGGGGTGGATCGACGATTGGGGCCCGGACCCGCTGACCCTCGTGCTGCTGGCCTGCCTCGTTTTTCTCGTCCTCGGGATGTTCCTCGACGCGATCGGCCTGATGCTGCTGACCTTGCCGGTGATGTTGCCGATCTTCCGCTCCTACGACATGGACATCATCTGGATCGGCGTCCTGGTTGTGAAGCTGGTCGAGATCGGGCTGATGACGCCGCCGGTCGGGCTGAACGTCTACGTCGTCAAAGGCGTGATGGGAAACACCGTTACGCTGGACAAGCTGTTCCGTGGGGTCGCCTGGTTCCTCGGGGCCGAGATCGTCATCATGGCGCTGCTCATCGCCTTCCCGTCCATCAGCACCTTCCTTGTCACATTCATGAACTAGACCACCCCGCCTGGCGGGCCATCAATCAACGGAGGAAAGAAAATGAAACCACTCACGATTTACGCGTCGGCCCTGCCGCTTGCCCTTGCCGCGCTCGGCACTACCGCGCAGGCCACAGACCTGATCTACGGCAGCTATCTGTCACCGGAGCACGGCAATAACAAATACGGTGTGGTCAGGTTCATCGAGGAAGCGGAGCGGGCCTCCGAAGGATCACTCGAATTCCAGTACATTCCCGGTGGGGCCCTTGTCGGCGCCAAGACCACGCTGTCCTCAATCCGGGACGGCATCGTCGACAATGGAATCGTTGTCTCGCTCTATCACGCATCGGACCTGCCCTATAACACGATCATCACCAATATGACGGCCTTTGGCGGCGATGCTGCGGTATTGGCGGGCGCAACAAACGAAACCACGCTCCTCAATTGCCCCAAGTGTATGGAGGAGTGGGAAAGCTGGAATATCAAGCATTTGGGTGCCTATTCCACCACTGGCTACAAGTTCCTTTGCCGCGAGGAAATGAAAAGCCTGGATGACTTCAAGGATTGGAGAATTCGCGCTGCGGGAGCCACCGGCCGTTGGGTCAATCACTTGGGTGCAACGTCCGTAAACATCCCGGTTACGGACACTTACGAGGCGCTTCAGCGTGGACAAATCGAATGCACGGTCGGATCGCTGAGCTGGCTCAAGACCTTCTCGCTCGAAGATGTTGCGAAATACGTTTATGACATGCCGAGCGGCGCCTATTTCGGGGGCACCCTGGCCAATATCAATCTCGACAAGTGGAAGGCTCTTTCGGACCTAGAAAAACAGGCCATCATTTCCGCAGCACCAAAAGCTGTTTCTGGCGCAACCGTAATGGGTTACGTGGGCGACGATAAGAGATATCTCGAAACCGGCGTCGAGGCCGCCGGGATCACAATCATCCAGCCTTCGGACGATGAGCTCAAGTTGCTTTCTGAATACCGAAAAACCGAGGCTGATCTGGTGATCAAGATGTCGCAGGATGCCGGTCTCAAAGGGGCAGAAGACGTTGTTCATGCTTTCCTCAGAAATCTCGAAAAATGGGAAGGTATCATCGCCGAGATTGGCTATGACGTCGAAAAATACGAAGAAGCATTGAACCGTGAGATCTACTCGAAACTGGACAAGTGATCCTGAATGAAACCGAGCCGGCGGCACGCGGTGCCGCCGGCTTTTTCATGCCTACAGATCGGCACACCCAAATTTCATCCATTTCCTGAGCCAGTTTTTTCACCGGACCGGAGTTTTGGCCCCCCGTTTGCATAAGCAATAGGTGAACGCGCTGTACGCGGATGGAAAATGAAATGCGGAGAAGAATTATGGTGCGCCGCGACACGACTGTTGACCCTAGAGGGTCATTGGTGAGGTTCCGGGCCGAAGGAGCGTCCAAATGAGGGCGCTGGATCGCATTCTGACCGGAGTCAGCACGGTAGGCGGGGTCATCGCCGGCATTTCCCTGATGCTCATGCTCATGTTGATCATGGCGGATGTTTCATTGAAATACCTGATGGAACTGCCCATCACCGGCACACTCGAGATCGTGTCCTACTATTTCATGCCGATCATCGTGTACCTGGCGCTCCCCTACGTCGAGCGCTCGGGCGAGCATATCTCGGTGCCGCTGGTGACCGAGCGGCTGCCGGACCGTATCCGCAGGGCGTTGGCCATTCTCGTCGCTCTGCTGAGCGCGGGGTATCTTCTGGTTGTCGCGTGGGCCTGCGGCCAGAAGGCCGTCGCCCTCACGCATTCGGGCGATGCGGTCAACGTGATCTATTTCGATCTCCGCATCTGGCCGCCCCGCTGGCTGGTGCCGATCGCCTTCGTCCTTTTGGCCATCCAAATCGTCCACGGCACACTCAGGAAACGCAGCGAGGAACAAACGCGATGACACCTCTGGCCATCGGATTCCTGTCGCTTGGGGGGCTGCTCGTTCTGCTTGCCATGCGGATGCATGTCGGGATCGCCCTCGGCGTCGTCTCACTGCTTGGCATGGCCGCGATCCGCGGGCCCAACGCCGCCATCGCCGCGGTCGCGGACCTGCCCTATCAATTCGTCGCCCACTGGACGCTCAGCGCGGTGCCGCTGTTCCTGCTGATGGGGGCGATCGTCTTTCACACCGGCCTGACCGCCAGCCTGTACTCGGCCGCCCGGAACTGGCTGAACTTCCTGCCCGGCGGTCTGGCCATTGCGACCAACGCCGCAGGCGCGGGGTTTGCCGCCGTGTCCGGGTCGAGCCTCGCTACCGCTGCGGCGATCGGACGAATCGCTATCCCCGAAATGCTCAAGGCAAAGTACGATCCGGGTCTCACGGCGGCGGTCGTCGCGGCGAGCGGCACAATCGGGTCTCTGATTCCGCCAAGCATCCTTCTGGTCATCTACGGCACTTTCACCGAACAGCCGATTGGCGCGCTTCTTATCGCTGGTATCCTGCCCGGCCTGTTGACCGCCGCCGTTTACACGGTGCTGATCCTGACACGCTGCATCGCAAACCCCAAGCTCGCCCCACGAACCAGCGAACATATCCCGTGGTCGACCAAATGGTCGTCGCTGCGCCAGGTCTGGCCGGTGCCGGTCCTGTTCCTTGCCGTGGTCGTCAGCATCTACGCCGGTATCGCCACCGCGACCGAAGCCGCCGCTGTCGGTGCTTTTGTGGCACTGCTGATCGCGATCTTTCAGCGTCGCCTCAGTCGCCTTGCAATGTATCGAAGCGTGATGGAAGCGGTGTCCTCAACCGGCTCAATCTTCTTCGTGGCCATGGGGGCAATCCTGCTGACGCGGCTCCTCGCGCTCAGCGGCATTCCGTACTGGATGGTCGAGCAGCTCAATGCGTCCGAAGTTGAACCGCTCGTGTTCATTCTCGGTGTGTCCATCATCTATTTGGTACTGGGGATGTTTTTGGACCCGATCGGTCTGATGCTGGTGACGCTGCCTGTGCTCTATCCGCTTTTCAAGGCGATGAACATGGACATGATCTGGGTTGGCATTCTGGTCATCAAGTACCTGGAAATTGGCCTTCTGACGCCGCCTGTCGGCCTCAACGTCTATGTCGTCAAGGGCGTGGCCGGAGACAGGATTTCATTAGGCGCGATTTTCAAGGGGGTAACATGGTTCCTACTTGCCGAAATTGTCGTGCTTGCCCTGCTTATCAGCTTTCCCGCCATCAGCCTCTGGCTGCCCAGCATGATCATAAATTGAACGATCGATCCCGGGCGGGCCGGGTAACGACCGTCATCATTCGCAGCGCTGCTGCACAAACCTGGAGGAAATAAACGTGAAGACCAAAATCCGACATATTTCGGCTGCGGCCATGGTATTTGCCTGTTCTCTCGCCGCGGCACCGTCCGTGGCGCAGAACCTTGAATACGGCAACTACCTGCCACCGACCCATCCAACCAATGTCTTTGCGCTCGAACCCATGTTCAAGCAGATCTCGGAAGCCAGTGGCGGCAAGCTCAGGATAAACCTGCAGGCCGGTGGCGCATTGGTCGGGGGGAAAGACACCCTATCGGCCATCGAAACCAATTTGGTGGATGGCGGGTTCATCGTGTCGGTCTACGTGCCAAACGAGATCCCGCTCAACACGACAATATCTGACATGGCGCTGCTGATGGCGGATCCCATCACCATGATCGGGGCCCTGAACGAGACGGTTCTATTGGACTGTCCGTCCTGCTTGGAAGAGTACCGGGATCGCAACGTCGTTTACCTCGGCGCGTATGCAACCACTCCTTACCTCCTGATGTGCAAGGATCCCGTTGCGACCTTGTCCGACGTGAAGGGGCGGAAATTCCGTTCGGGTGGTGGTGTGTTCGGACAATGGATCGATCACATTGGGGGTGTTCCGGTGAGCATTCCGAATGCCGAGGCCTATGAGGCTATGCAGCGTGGGCAGTTGGACTGTATCTACGGATCGCTCGGCTGGCTCAAGTCTCTCTCGCTTTGGGATACTGCAAAACATGTTCTGTATCAGGGTATGGGCGCATTTGGTGGCGGAGCGCTTTTGGCCTTCAATACCGATACGTGGGACGGTCTGAGCGACGATGCCCGCGGTCTGATCGTTGATCACGTTCCCCCGGCGCTGGCCCGGCTTGCCGTCGGCTACGCGCAGGACGATCAGGAGGTTCTCGACATGGCCGTCGAACACGGCGTGACGATCAACAAGGAAGACCCCGAGGTCGCGCGCGTTCTGGCCGAGTATCAGAAGGGTGAGGTGGAAAATGCGATTGCCACCGCCAAGAAACGTGGCGCCAAAAACCCTGAGCAGCTTGCAGAGGCCTTTCTGAAAAACCTCGAGAAGTGGAAACAGATTTCCGACGAAGTCGGCACGGATGTCGATAAGCTTGAGGCCGCGCTGCGCCGCGAAATCTATTCCAAAATAGACCTGCGATGATCCCCGGAACATCATTTCAATAACCAAACCGGGCGAACCAGGTTCGCCCGGACTGCAGAGACCGTATCCGCAGTCGTCCGCACGCGGTCCTGGTAGGGAAGGAAAGAAATATGACAACGGCAGAAGCTTTGAGCGGAATCCGGATCTACGATGCCAGCCAGGGCGTTGCAGGCCCCCATGCGGCGATGTTGATGGCGCTGAACGGCGCCGATGTCATCAAGGTCGAACCCCCCGGCGGTGATTGGGGCCGCGTGCTTGGACGTCGCGAGAACTACCAGACCATCCATTTCTTTGCCTTCAACCGAGCCAAGCGGTCCATCGTGATCGACATGACCAAGCCCCAGGGTCGGGAACTGAGCGAACGGATCGCGAGCAACTGCGATGTCTTTGTCGAGAGCTTCCGCCCCGGCGTTGCAGAGCGCATCGGCCTTGGTTACGACGCGCTCTCCAAAATCAATCCCGGTCTCGTTTACCTGTCGGTTTCCGGCTTCGGCCAGGTCGGACCCTACCGCGAACGCTCTGGTGTGGATGGTCTTTTGCAGGCCTATTCGGGAATGATGGTCATGAGCGGCGGGGATGGCCCACCGTTCCGGCAGAACATTATCGCGATCGACATTATGACCGGCGTCTACGGATTTTCCGCCGTCTGCGCCGCCCTGATGCGCCGCGAAAAGACCGGAAAAGGCGACCGCTTGGACGTCAACCTGATGCAGACCGCCGCAGCCTTTCAGGCGTCAAAGATCATGGAATTCGTTGACGAGGGTGGCAATCCTCCGCCCCTGTACACGCCTTCCGGCATCTTCGAGACGTCGGATGGTCATATTCTGGTCAGCGCAATGCGGGATGCGCATTTCATCGCGCTCTGCGGCGTGATCGGCCGCCCGGACCTCGGCACTTCGCCGCTCTATATCGACATCCCCTCCCGCAATGAAAACGCCAAGAGCCTCGTGACCGAGTTGAAGGCGGAATTTGTAAAGCAGGTCACGGAATACTGGATCGAGCGGCTCTTGGACGCTGGCGTGATGGCGGAAACGGTAAACAACTACGGCGACTGGCTGAAAGATGAACATGCCAAGGCCGTGAACGCCTATGAATGGGTGGATCACCCCGATTTCGGTCGCCTGCCGGTCGCCAATATCCCGGGCTTCATGCCGCTGCGGGACACACAGGACCGCGCGAAAGCGCCAGACCCCGGCCAGCATTCGAGAGAGATCCTCAGTGGCTTCGATCTGTCCGAAGACACCGTGGAAAAGCTGATCGCGGACGGTGTGGTGCAGCAGCTGGACAGTTCTGAACGTTGACCCTCCCTTAGCCCCTGATCCGCACCTCCCCGGCAGATCAGGTCATGACACGTGAGCGCGCCCTCCCGGCGAGACCTGTACCCGCGTCTGCGCGCATTCCGCCTTGCAGACCACGGGGACGCACTTTCTCGCGCCTCCAATGCCGTGTTTTGGCACGGAAATTGCAGCGGATGAATTTGACAGAAGCGAGCCAAGGAACAGATTTAGATGTCCCCAGAGGTCACACGCACAACCGAGGACGGGACCGTGAGCTGCGAGGTATCCGGTGCCGTGGCAACGCTGATCTTGCGCCGTCCAGATCGGCTCAATGCCTTGTCGGGCCATATGCGGGCCGCTTTTGACCGGGTGCTGTCCGAAGTGGAGGCGGCAGACGGGGTCCGCGTCGTCCTCATATTCGGCGAGGGGCGGGCGTTTTGTGCCGGGGGCGATCTGGACAGTTTCCCCACCACCGCCTTCGGCTGGCGCGCACGCCTGCGGGTCGCGCAGGATCACCACGCCCGCATGGTGCGGTCGGACAAGGTTTTTATTGCCGCCGTACAGGGTGCGGCCGCCGGCGGCGGAGCGTCGCTGGCACTTGCAGCGGACATCCTAGTGATGGCCGAAGGCGCAAAGATCGTCTTTCCCTTCGTCAAGCTCGGGCTGGTGCCCGATGGAGGCGCATCAGCCCTGCTGACCGCCAAGCTGGGCCCGGCGCTGTCCACCGACCTGCTGCTGAGCGGCGGAACCCTGACAGCACCCGAAGCAAAGGCCGCCGGGCTGACGCGCCGGGTTGTGCCTGATGACGACCTCACCGCCGCGGCCGAGGCGCTGGCGGCGGATCTGGCTGCGATCCCCGAGGGCGCGCTTGCCCTGACCAAGAACCTGATACGCGGAACATGGGCCGACCAGTTGCAAGCCAGCTTTGATCACGAGGTCGACGCGATGGTTCTGGCGGCCAGTCTGCCGGGACATGCGCAGGCGCTTGCCGCCGCGACGAAACCAAGGCGCGAAACGTCGAAGGAACACAAGAACAGGAGTGCGGAGTAATGGAAATGGACAGGACCAAACCGCTGTTCGCCGAAAAATGCCTGGCGGGGCGTGTGGCCTTCGTGACCGGAGGCGGGTCGGGCATCGGGCTTGGTATTTCCCACGCGATTGCCGCGGCGGGTGCCAAGGTTGTGGTGGCCAGCCGCAAGAAAGAGAAAATCGAGGCCGCCCGCGACGAGATCCGCGCGACGAGCGGCGAGGCAATCGCCATTCAGCTTGATGTCCGCGATTACGAGAGCGTGTCGCAGGCCGTGGCACAGACGGTCGCGGAATTCGGCGGACTGGACGTCATGATCGCCAATGCGGCCGGCAACTTTGTCGCGCCGAGTGCTGAAATGTCGGCGAATGCGTGGCGCACCGTGATCGACATCGACCTGAACGGCACGTTTCACTGCTGCCGCGCGGCCTATTCCGCGCTGAAAGCCTCTGAACACGGCGGCCGGATCATTGCCATTTCGACCATGCGCGCTTTGGAAGGCTGGCCGGGCTGCGCCCATGCCGGGGCCGCCAAGGCCGGGATCATGTCGCTGATGCGCAGCCTTGCCACCGAGTGGGGTCCGGACGGCATCCGCTGCAATACTGTCGCGCCCGGCCCGATTGACGGGACCGAGGGCGTCCGCCGGATCTACGAGGAAAAGGGCCGCCTCGCGACCGAGATCGCGTCGGTTCCATTAGGGCGTCTGGGGCAGGTGTCGGATATCGCCAACGCGATCCTCTACCTGGCCGGTCCGGGAGGAGACTACATCACCGGCACCGACCTCGTCGTAGACGGCGGACGTGACCGCAAACGGGTCATCGTGGCGCAGAACGCGCCGACCGTGGCCTGAGGAGGAGAGAAGAATGAGCGAACTCGTACATCTGGAAACCGAGCGCGACGGACCGGTCCTGATCATCCGGCTGGCCTATGAAAGGGGCCGCAATTCCTTGACCACGGAAATGCGCCGGTCGCTGCAAACTGTCCTGCGCGACATTGAGGAAGACCGAACGATCCGGTCGATTTATCTTTGCGGCAAGGGCGAAAGCTTCTGTGCCGGCGGTGATCTGAATATGCTCAAGGTCGCCTCGGCTCCGTGGGCCGTGCGCCGCCGGTTCCGCCACCTGAACACCATACTGCTCCCGCTCATGACGCTCGAACGTCCTGTGGTCTGCGGCGTGCAGGGCTACGCGGTCGGCGGCGGCATGGGACTTGCCCTTACCGCCGATGTCATCGTTGCCGCGGAAAGTGCCAAGTTCATGGCCGGTTTTTTCCGCCTCGGTGCGGTGCCGGACATCATGACGATGTATTCGCTACCGCGTCTGATCGGCATGGCGCGGGCGCGCAACTTCTTGTTCGGCAACCAGACGATGGACGCGAAACAGGCGTACGACCTGGGCCTCGCCGTGGAGGTCGTACCCGACGCCGAGCTGCACGACCGCGGCCTCGCGATGGCGCGCAAGCTTGCTGAAGGCCCGGCCGAGGTCATGGGGCTGGCCAAGCAGATCATGCTGCGCACCTTCGAGAACGGCCTGGACGACATGTACCTCTATGAAGAGCTCGGGCAGGCCATGGCCATGGCCAGCGTGGAGTTCAAGGAAGGCCTCAGCGCGCTGGTCGAGAAGCGCAAGCCTGACTTCGTCAGCGCTGCAGCGACCGACCCGGTTTCCAACGGCCTGCCGCCGTCGATTTCGCCCGATACCGCCAAGAAAGGACACTCGTGATGACTGCTTTGCCTGAACCCATTCGCAACGCCGACTCCCAGGAATTCTGGGACGCGATGCAGCAGGAAAAACTGCTGTTGCAAGAATGCGGGGACTGCGGCGCGCTGGACTTCATGCCGCGCCACATGTGCCCGGTCTGCTGGTCGCCAAACCGCAAGTGGCGCGAGGCTTTGGGCGAGGGGACGGTGCATTCCTTCTCGATCGTCCGCCGCGCCTCTTCGCCCGCATTCGCGACGCGAACGCCCTATGTCGTGGCCCTGATCGACCTCTCTGAAGGACCACGGATGCCATCCGCCGTGATCGGCGACGACGCGTTGTCGGTCGCGATCGGCGACCCGGTGAAAATGACTTTCGAAGAGCGCGGCGACCAGAAGCTCGCAGTCTTCCAAATAGTGAAGTGAGGCCGAGATGGATTTTTCTCAGAGTGACACAGAACGTCTGATACAGGAGCAGACCGCCGCCTTTGTTGCGCGGCGCTGTCCGCGCGATCAGGTTCGCAAATGGGACGAAGACGGCGTCTTTCCCGAAGATCTGTACCAAGAGATGGCGCGCGCGGGCTATGTCGGGATGTTCGTGCCTGAAACCTATGGCGGCACCGGCAACCCGATGGCCGAGTGTATTCTTGTCCTGCAGGAATTCGGCCGCATGTCCGTCGACCTGCCGACGCGTCTGGCGCTCCAGGCATGGGGCGCCGCGATCCTTGCCAATTCCGGCAGCAAAGCGCAGTGCGAAAGCATCCTGCCGCGCGTGGCCAGCGGCGAGACCAAGCTGTCCTTCTCGCTGACCGAGCCCGAGACCGGATCGGATGCGGCGGGCCTCAAGACCCGCGCGCGGCGTGACGGCGACGATTGGGTACTGAACGGGCAGAAGGTGTATTCGACCGGCGCCCAGGCCAAGGACAACGTGATGATCCTGGCCGCCCGCACCGACCCCGAAGCCAAGAAACGCGATGGCATCTCGCTGTTTCTTGTCCCGAATGACGCGCCCGGCGTCACCGTGACCCGGATGAAGACCGTGGGCCGTCACATCATCGGCACCAACGAGGTGTTCCTGTCCGACGTCCGCGTCCCGGCGGATGCCATCGTCGGCGGGGAGAACAAAGGCTGGGCCGCGATCACCGCGCACTTGGAACGCGAGCGGATCATGCTGGCGGCCAACTACATGGGCTGTGCCCTTTGTGCGCTTGGCGATGCGATCGCCTATGCGGGCGAGCGGAACCAGTTCGGACGTCCCATCCGCGATTTCCAGGCGATCAAGCACATGCTGTCCGAGATGACCACGGATGTCGAAGCCGGCCGCTGGCTGACCCAGAACGCCGCGTGGCGCTACGATCAGGGTTTTCCCTGCGCCACCGAGGCGAGCATGGCCAAGCTCTTCGTCTCCGAGATGCTGGCGCGGGTGACGACGCAGGGCATGCAGATCCTCGGCGGCGCCGCCTACACCTACGACCACGACATGCAGCGCCACTGGCGCGATGCGCGCAACGGGACGGTCGGGGGCGGCACCTCTCAAATCCAGAAGGAACTCATCGGCCGGGATCTCGACCGTTGGGCCAACTGATTGCAGGCCGCGTGGCCGTGTTCGAATTGACAGGAAGGAATTGACACATGCCTGTAGGCACTCTGAGAAACTCGGTAGCGATTGTGGGAGTTGGCGAGTCCGACATCGGCAAGGTGCCCGGTATGACCGGGCTTGGCCTCAACGCGCAGGCCGCGATGCGGGCCCTTGAGGAAACCGGGCTGAAGCCGTCGGACATCGACGGCCTGCTGACCGCCTATTCGTTTACCGAACCCTATTTCATGCTGGGCAGCGTGATGTGCGAATACCTCGGCATCAAACCGCGGTTTAACGCCTCGGTCATTGTGGGTGGCGGATCGCCCGCCGTGATGCTCAAACACGCGGCCGAGGCCATCGCCATGGGGCAGGCCGAGACGGTGCTGATCTGCGCGGGCGAGAACCGCGCGACGGGAAGCAGCCGGGACGACGCCATCGCCGCGTTGCTGGCTGTCGGTCATCCCTATTACGAACAGCCTTACGGTTTCTCGATCCCGGCGTTTTACGCGATGATCGCGCAGCGCTACATGCACAAGTACGGCCTCAGCCGCGAGGAACTGGCGCATGTTCCGGCGGTCACGCGGTCCAACGCGCTGCTGCATCCGAACGCGCACATGAAAAAGCCGATAACGCCCGAGGAAGTGCTGGCATCCAAGCCGATCGCCGATCCGCTGAACATGCTCGACTGCTGCCTGATCTCGGACGCGGGCGGTGCGATGATCGTAACCTCGCCGGAACGCGCGAAAGACCTCAAAGGCCAGCCGATCTACCTGCATGGCATCGGCGAACACCACACCCACGAGCACCTGATGTGCGCTCCCAGCCTGACCGAATTCGGGGCTAGGGAATCCAGCCGCATCGCCTATGACATGGCCGGTCTGGGCCCGCAGGATATGGACTTTGCCGAACTCTACGATTGCTTCAGCATTGTGCCGGTCCTGGAGTTCGAAGAGCTGGGCCTTGGCAAGGACGGCGAGGGCATCGCGCACTGGATCTCCGGTGCCGCCAAAGTGGGTGGGTCGCTGCCGATCAATACGCATGGCGGGATGCTTTCGCACGCACACGCCGGTGCGGCGGGCGGTCTGTTCGGCATCGTCGAAGCGGTGCGCCAACTGCGCGGCGGTCTCGGAAAACGACAGGTCAAAGATGCAAACGTCGGCATTGTCCACAACGAAGGTGGAATTCTGTCATCGCACTGCACGCTCATCCTCGGCCGCGAGCCGCGCTAACAACTTACAAGACCTCACGAAAAGGACTATGAACATGACAACCGCAACAGAACCGCGCGGCAAATATTTCGAAGACTTCGAGGTTGGCGAGACGCTGGTAAGCCCCGCGCGCACCGTCACATCGACCGACATCGTCAATTTCGCCTGTCTCAGCGGCGACTTCAACGAGGTGCATACGAATTTTGAATACTGCAAGACGACCCAATTCGGCGAACCTATTGCGCATGGACCGCTGGTCTACGCGCTCATGGGCGGGCTTCAATACGCCAGTGGTGTCAATGATGGGACGCTCCTCGCTCTTCTTCAGATCAACAATTGGCGGATGCTCAAACCCGTGCTTCACGGTGACACCATCCGGCTGGAGCAAACTGTCGTCGAGAAAAAGGAGACGAGCAAACCCGACAAAGGTGTCATCAAACTTCAGCGAAATTGCCGCAATCATCGCGGCGAGGTCGTTCAGGAAATGGAAGCGACGCTTCTCTATCGCCGCCGTCCCTGATCGCCGGCCGGTTTCCCGATCAAGAGGACGAAACCGAAATGCGCGAAACGCAAATAGCTTTTCGCGTAACTGATGGGCGCGTTCTTGTGCCGGAAGGCGGTAGCTCGCGGGCTGGAAAATTGTCGCCTGGATAACACGGCTGGCAGGGATGCGCGCTTCTTTGGCGAAGACGCTCTGGCAAACGAATACGTCCGGCAGAACCACGAACGGACTATCACAACAAGCGGACCCGCCAATCCCTGGCGGCTCCAAACGCGTTTGGAGGCGTCTGATGAATAGTTCGGCGAAGCCCCCCCCGAGACTCCGTCCGACCCTTTGACTCCAAAAGACCCTTTATCGATTGATCATTCGGGCGCGCGGGGTTTGATTGGATATCGTTCCTTCGTTGCTGGCGATGACATCGCGGCCTGCGCGCTGCGTATCGGACCACAGCATTTGAACCGCTTGGGCGTTTTGCATGGCGGCCTCGTTGCAATGCTCCTAGACAACGGGGCGGGCCTTGCAGTCCGGAACTTTTCACGGGACAAAGTAACCCCGGCAGTCACCGTTTCGATGGCGGTCAATTACATTGCTGCCGTCAAGTCTGGAGAAGTCACTGCGACGACCCGTATCACGGGCGGCGGGCGAACCCTGAAATTCGCCGAAGCGGAATTGCACGATCAGGATGGCAAGCTTCTTGCGACTGCGTCCGGGGCGTTCAAACTATTGGAGAAATGACAAGAGACTAGAGGCTTGGGGTCCATAAGAATTGCATCATTGGCCCTGCGGCATTCCAAGCCCGATGCCGGTGGAGCACGACATGAATGAGGCGTGACTGATCACCAAATGAATGCGAAATCTGCAATCCTAGCATTGATCGTGATTGGTCTGAGCGCAATGATCAATCTGGTGACAAGCGCCGAATGGACGTGGATTCCGGGAGGCTTGGCTGCGCTTTTCTTCGTCATTCTGGAATGGGGAAGGCTTGCCCGCGCCGCGCGTATCTTGTTCGCGGTCCTGATCGGTGTGGCCGTGACGGTGTCGCTAACCGTACCAGATGCGATCGCCCTGCTGCACTTGGCAACCGATAGAGCTGTCTATTTGGGGTATTTCGTCTTGGCGATGGGGATACTTCAGGCGACCGCGGCCAGTTCTCCGTTGGTACATCGCTCGGGACGCGTCATTGTTTCCCAAAAGCCGGGACGCCGCTACGCCGCGCTCACATTCGGAGGCGCTCTGTTCGGACTGCCGTTGAGCGTCGGCGCGGTTGGTTTGCTCGGGACCATGATCAGACACGGCGTCGGCGATCCGAGCGAACGGGTTGCGGCGATCCGCCTCCGGCGAATGACGACCGCGTTGCTGAGGGGGGTCGCCTCCGTCCCATTGTGGTCCCCCACATCCATTTCAATCCCCATCATATTGTTGAGCATGCCTGACCTCACTTGGCTGAAAATACTGTCTCATAGCGGAATTCTGGCGGTCTCGTTTCTAGGTATTGGCTGGCTCCTGGACCGATTAGGCAATCCCAGACTTGTCCCTGCCAGCACCGGACCCGCCGCGCCTGGACTGACAGCGCTTGGCCCGTTCCTGGTCTTGCTGGGATCGTTGCTATTGGCCGTGATCGCCGTGGCGCAAGCCTTGGATCTCAGTATCGTCAGTGCGAATATCCTGCTGGCGCCGGGAGCTTCCCTGCTGTGGCAAGTCGTTCAGCAGCGCGGACGCGGCGCACACAAGCCGATGCGCGAAGCGCTGCAGGTTATGTCTAATAAAATCCTTCCTTCGCTAAGAAACATGCGCTCGGAGTTCACGATCTTTGCGGTGTCCGGTGCTTTGGGCGTTCTCATCATTCCGCTCGTTGATGCCAATGCGCTGGGGGAGGCCATCCTTCCCTATGCGTCAAGCGGTGGAGCGGCGCTGGCGCTGGCATATGTCTTTGTCGTCTTGACCGGAATCCTGGGCTTGAATCCCATCGTCTCGGTGACGCTGTCTATCGGCATCCTCACCCGGATGGAGACGTTCGACTTGCGTCACATAGATATCGCGATGGTCGTATTGTGCAGCTGGGCTACGACGGTGACGATATCGCCCTTCACTTCAAATGTTCGTCTGACCGCAAATGCCGTAGGTGTGGACCCGATCAAGGTCGGTCCGCGTTGGAATTTCGCCTTTATTCTTGTTGTTTCGGCATTGGTGATCGGGGGATGCTTCATCTTTCTGTAAGGGCAACGCCAAGACATTCTTTTCGCAATCTACGGCCCTCCTTTGCGAGACGGTCGCATCGCCTGGCAAGTGGCATGGCAATTGCATGGTCCATGCGCATGAACCCGCGCAAGGTCTCCGCGTCCGCAATCAAAAGAGGTATATGAAAATGTCACAGGCACCAAAGCAATTCGGGGTCTCAGAAGAGCAACGTCTCATCCGGGATTCCCTTGCGAAACTGCTCGAAAAGGTACTGCCGCCAGAGGAGGCCCTGCGCCTGGACGAAGCGCGGGAATTCCCGCAGGAGGGCTATCGGGCCTTGGCCGACGCCGGATATATGGGTTTGCTCTATCCTGTTGAAGACGGCGGCCTGGGGGCGTCGATGGAAGACTTCGCGTTCTTTATCGAAACCGTCGCCTACCACAATGCGCAGCTTGCTTCCGCTTACCTGACGACCGTGCTTTATGGTGGACGTCATCTTCAGGTTGCGGCCGGGCCGGAGCTCAAGAACGAATTGCTGCCGCATGTCATCGACGGCTCGCGCAAGATGGCGTTCTGCCTGACCGAAGCAGAGACCGGCTCGGATGCCGCAAGTATCGCGACCCGCGCCAAAAGCGATGGTGATGACTTCGTGATCCAAGGCACCAAGATGTTTATCACATGCGCGCATGTTGCGGATCATCTGGTGGTGGTGACAAAGACCGACCCCGAGGCCGGTCACAGGGGCATCACCATGTTCGTGGTGGATGCGAATGCGCCGGGGATTTCCATTACCCCGATGAAAACCGTCGGACGCAGGACAATTCACACGAACATCGTATCGTTCGACAATGTTCGCGTGCCCGCTTCGCGCATGCTCGGAACCCTGAACAATGGCTGGGGACAGCTCATGCACGGGCTGAATCTGGAGCGGATCTGTCTCGCTGCCGCTGCCGTCGGAAATATGCAGCGGATCGTCGATTATGCGTCTTCCTATGCGCGCGACCGCATCCAGTTTGGCAAACCGATCGCGTCCTATCAGGCCGTCGCGCACAAGCTGGTCGATATGCAGATCATGACCGACGCGGGTCGGGGCCTGCTGTACCGGTGTACGTCGCTGCTGGATCACGATGAAGACTGCTCAAGCGCCTCGGCCATCGCCAAGATATTTGCCACCGAGAATAACGTCCTATGCGCGGATATGGGAATCCAGGTCATGGGCGGCGCTGGATACAGCATGGATCATCTCATGCAGATGTTCTGGCGCGATTCGCGCGTTGGCCCGATTGGGGGTGGCACCAACGAAATTCTTCGGAATGTTGTCGGCAAACGGATTGGCCTGAGCTGACGCGCCACGGGGCAGAACGGGACAGGGCGGGGCGGGCGGTGCAAGCGGCAAACACTCCTGCGCCTGCCCGTGTTTTTATCGGACCAGGCAATGGGCCGCGAACCTTGGCTACACTTTGATCGGCACTTGGCCCGCGCGTGTGCCTGACTCACTGATGCCAACAATAGAAGGAGGATTACCTTGGGTGTTCTGGACGGAATTAGAATAATCGAAATGGGTGCAATCGGACCGGTTCCCTTTGCCGGAATGCTTCTGTCCGACATGGGCGCGGATGTGATCCGGGTGGACCGCCTGACACCCAGCGGCCTGGGAATGCCGCGGGAAACCAAGTTCAATATTACCGGCCGTGGGCGCCCAAGCATTGCCATCGACCTGAAATCCCCGGAAGGGCGGGAGGTGTTGCTCGAACTCGTCGCCAAGGCGGACGCTCTCATTGAAGGGTTCCGACCGGGTGTCATGGAACGCCTCGGCGTCGGTCCGGAGGAGGCGCTTTCCGTCAATCCCAAACTGGTTTTTGGCCGCATGACCGGTTTGGGCCAGACTGGTCCGATGTCCCAAGCCGTTGGACATGACTTGAACTATCTTGGCCTGACTGGCGCACTCTCCATGATCGGGCCAAAGGACGCCTCGCCCTCGATTCCGCTGAACCTGGTCGCGGATCTGGGAGGCGGTGCGTTATACCTCGCTGTCGGGGTTCTTGGCGCCTTGCTGGAAAACAGGAATTCCGGCAAGGGGCAGGTCGTGGATTGTGCGATGATCGACGGGGTAACCTCGCTTCTGGCGAGCTATTATGGGGCATCGGCTGCCGGATCTTGGGTCCATCAGCGCGAGAGCAACATACTCGACGGCGGTGCGCCCTTCTATAGCCTGTATGAAACAGCGGATGGGCGATATGTCAGTGTCGCCGCCATCGAACCAAAGTTCTTTCGCGCGCTCTGCGATGGACTGGGGATTGAAGAAGACCAGCATTCAAAACAATTCGATACCGCACACTGGCCGGAAATGCGCCGTCGGTTTGAGACCGCCATTGCATCGAAAACCGCTGCTGAGTGGGACAGTATTATGAGCAGTCGCGAAGCCTGTTTCGGCCAGGTTCTGTCGCTTGAAGAAGCGCAAAATCACCCGCACCTTAAATCGCGCTCCGTCGTTGTGGATATCGATGGCATACCTCAGCCGGGGCCGGCGCCGCGTTTCTCGCGTACGCCATCGGCAATACAGGGAAACCCATCTTCCGATGGGGCCAATACAGAGGCCATCCTCGAAGCTTGGGGTTTCGACGCTCAGGCTCAAGACAATTTCTGGGACAGTGGAGCACTAGGGTCGCGGAAGTAAGTCCCGAGTGTGTTTTTGGCTAGGTCGAGGCAGTGACGCTTTGCTGATTATGAAGCGTCGCGTGGGACCAGAAATACAATCCCAAATATGAAAGTCTGAAAAGACAATACTTGTAAAGGATCGAGACAGTGGATGTATTCATCTGCGACTATGTTCGTACGCCAATAGGCCGCTATGGCGGCGCACTTGCAGGCCTGCGCACCGACGATCTGGCTGCGTTGCCGCTGGCAGCCCTGCCGGCGCGCAACCCGTCCCTTGACCCGGCCGAGCTCGATGAAATCTGGATGGGCTGCGCAAACCAAGCGGGCGAGGATAACCGCAATGTCGCCCGCATGGCCCTGCTGCTGGCGGGTCTGCCCGAAACCGTGTCCGGTGTGACCGTGAACCGGCTTTGCGGCTCTGGCCTTGAGGCGGTGGCAGCAGCGGCTCGTGCGGTTCGGGCCGGCGATATCGAACTGGCGATTGCGGGTGGTGTCGAAAGTATGACGCGCGCGCCCTTCGTAATCCCGAAATCCGCCTCGGCCTGGGGACGCACGAAGGACGTGCATGACACCACGATCGGCTGGCGTTTCATCAACCCCAAGATGCAGGCGCTATACGGCACCGACTCGATGCCCGAGACAGCGCAGAACCTCGCCGATGACTATGCGATCTCTCGTGCCGATCAGGACGCATTTGCGCTGCGCTCGCAGACGCGGGCGGCGGAGGCTAGGGCGAGTGGGCGTTTAGCTACTGAAATCGTGCCGGTCACGGTGCCACTCGGGCGCGGAAAAACGATCAAGGAGAGGTGGTTCGGTTGATCTGAACAGGTTCCGGGCGTTTTCTAAGTGGTTTTCCGCCTTGGTTACGCCGCCACCGCCCCGGGCATCGGCTGCTTGAAG
>JGI24025J20009_10000329_pt1 | contig 36748 bp, 36 predicted proteins | sample Cruoilmetagenom3_FD_20009 | JGI IMG/M metagenome (IMG submission 20009) | reverse complement strand
CGGGTGCTGGACCTTCCGATGCGCGAATCCGACGTCGCGATCCGCATGAAGGAACCGAGCCAAGCCGACTTGATCCGGCGCCGTCTGATGGACGTCGACATGAAGCTATACGCCTCGCGTGACTACCTCGAAAAATATGGCGTGCCAAAAAGCACAAAAGACCTCAGGGAGCATCGCCTGATCGCTCATAGCCCAAGCTCGCCACAGGTTAGTGCGGGGGCCGAATGGATGGCTCCGTTTCTAAGCTCAAATCGCAAGTCAGTTCTGACGGTGAACAGTTATTTCGGCATTCTGCAAGCGGCCCGTCACGGTCTTGGAATCGGGGCGTTGCCGGACTACGTTATCGTGGATTCTCCCGAGTTGGAGCGGGTTCTGCCCGGGCATAGCAGCCGACCGATTCCGGTGTATTTGGCTTATCCGGAAGAATTACGGCACTCAAAACGCGTCGCGGCTTTCAGAAATTTCGTTCTGGACGAAATCAAGGAATACCGCATTCAGGCGAAGAAAGCCGAATAAAAGCACATTGTTAACATGGAATGTATTCAGCCATGCATTCTGACGATAGCAGGTATGCACATAAATCGCCAAGTTTTCCTTGAACGGGGTCCACCCTCAACCTATATCAATTCACGAAGCGGCAGGGCATTGCCCCCGCAGTTTCATACCTCCCTGTTGGACTTGGGCCGAGCGATGCTCGGCCTTTTTTTTGCCTAATCGCTGACAGGAAATTCGTACAGCGGAAGGGTTCGGCACCAAGCTCAAGCTAACAAATTACATGTGCAAACGAACCGCAAACTCGCCCCCTGACATGCCCCATATCGGACAACTTTTCGCCCATCGAATTTTGCGCTCGAAACAGAGGTCCGGTCATGTCGGCACCGATAACCGACGCATAGTGAAACTCGTGCCCCTTCAAAGGCCGCCCCCAAGGTAACTCCGAAACCGGCTGCAGCGCACGATACCCCAAATGCAACCGCCGCTCGGCAAAACTTGTGTGTACCGGTAAAAACCCCAGCATCCGGTGCCGCACGCCTTGGGCATCGATCAGACTTTCACCAAGCGTCATGTAGCCGCCGCACTCGCCATAAATCAACGCACCGCGATCCCGCGCAGCCAGCATTTCGGCTGCAAAACCGTTGCTCGCCGCCAGCTTACCCGCATACAATTCCGGATACCCACCGGGAAGGAAAACAGCGTCCGAACTAGCCGAAGGGCCCTCGTTTTGAAGCGGGGAGAAGAATGAAACCTCGGCACCGGATCTGCGCCAGTCCTCCAACATATGTGGGTAAGAAAACGCGAAGGTATCGTCCTTTGCCACAGCAATTCTGGCCCCTAAAGGAGGCAAGCCGCCATCGCGACTTGCAGCACCTATAGGCGCAGCCAAATCACTCAAAGCATCGAGATCAACGTTTGCCTCGATCAACTGTGCGGAGTCCTCAATGAACCCCTCAAGGTTGGCGTGTTCGATGGCTTGCACCAACCCCAAATGCCTCGACGGCGCCTGCAATTTAGCTGTTCTTGGCACCGCCCCCAGCACCGGAACACCAATCGCGCTTATGGCGCGCGAAATAATCTCGCCGTGCCGCGGCGAGCCAATTTGATTGAGGATAACACCGGCAATTCGCACCGACGGCCGTAAATTCGCCAGCCCCTGCACCACAACCGCCGCCGTCTGTGATTGCCGCGCCGCGTCGAGCACAAGAATAACCGGCAGGTCCAGAACCTCGGCCAAATCCGCGATGCTTCCCTGCCCCATCGGATTATCAACGCATGGGGCCCCGTCGAACAGGCCCATCGCCCCCTCGACAATCAAAAACTCGCCGTCCTGTCCCGCTGCCAGACCCTTCAGTTGTTCCGGCGACATCGCCCAAGCATCCAGATTGACACACTCGGCGCCGCTAGCGGCCTTGTGAAACTGCGGGTCAATATAATCCGGACCGCTTTTCGCCGAAACAACCCGCAGGCCGCGTCTCCGAAATGCGCGCAATAGCCCGAGAGTTATCATCGTCTTTCCCGCACCGGAATTAGGCGCGGCGATTACAAAACCCTTCACTTGTTCCAATCCAGCTTGTCGCGCAACAGGTTCCCGCGGCCGACACTGACAATCGCAGGTGCTCCGATCCCGTCCGCTTCGATATCCGCAGCCGCACATGCCAGCGTCGTTTCCAACACCCGCATCGCGGGCGTTGTTGCATTAGCGACAACCGCGACCGGATCATCCTTCGGACGTCCACCCGCAATCAGCTTTTCCGCGATCTCGTCCATGTGCCGCATCGCCATATACATCACGATCATGCCAGCACTTCGGGCAACACTTTCCCAGTCAATGCGCGCCGGCGATAATCCCGTCTGATCGTGGCCAGTCAGAAATATTACCGACTGGTTTACCTCCTTCGAGGTCACCGGTATCCCGGCGTACGCCAATCCGCCGACGCCGGCTGTGATCCCCGGCACCACCCTGAACGGCACATTCGCCGCAACCAAGTCCAGCGCTTCCTCAGCACCCCGCCCGAACACAAACGGATCGCCACCTTTAAGGCGTAACACCCGCTTTCCTGCTTGCGCATGCGCGATCAAACTCGCATTGATCTCGGGCTGCTTGGGCGAAGGCCTGCCACCTCGTTTTCCAACGAACTCCATAATCGCATCCGGATTGGCCCAACCGAGAATTTTTTCGGCCACCAAAGCATCATAAACAACTACATCCGCCTGTTTGAGTGCGTTCAACGCATGCAAAGTCACCAACCCCGGATCGCCCGGACCAGCCCCGACCAACCACACGGATCCCGCCTCGAATTCAGGCAACCGGGCATCGAATGTAAGTTGGTCAAATTCGTTCATTTCTTAACCTTTGGGCGTAATACATGCGGAATTTCCGGATCATATAGCGCAGAATCCTTGAAATCCTGCTGATTTGCAAGCGCCGGTCCGATAAACACCAAAGCCGTCCGCGTGATCTTCTCGGCCCGCACCTTGGCATGGATATCCTCTAACGTCCCGTGAATGATCAACTCGTCCGGCCAACCAACACGATAGGCCACAACAACCGCACAGTCGTCACCATAATGTGGCGCCAACTGTCGACGTATTTCGCGCAGGTTCCGGATGGCAAGATGTATCACCAAAGTCGCTCCTGTCCGCCCGAAATTCTCCAACGTCTCGCCCGAAGGCATGTCGGTGGACTTCATCGACATCCGCGTCAACACAATCGACTGCGCGACCTCCGGTATCGTCAACTCCTGCCCCATTGCCGCCGCAGCAGCCGAATAGGCCGAAACACCCGGCGTTATATCATACGGGATCCCGGCGGCCTTCAACCGCCGGATTTGCTCCGCGATCGCACCGTAAAGCGCAGGATCCCCGGAATGCACCCGCGCCACATCTTCACCTCGCGCATGCGCCGCCACGATTTCTGCGTGCGTGTCATCCAACGTCATAGGCGCTGTGTCCAATACCCGCGCCCCCTCAGGCGTATACGCCACCACAGCCTCGGGCACCAAAGATCCCGCATACAAACAAACCGGACAACTCTCGATCAAACGCCGTCCTTTGATGGTAATCAAATCCGGATCACCCGGCCCGGCACCAATAAAATGAACCGTCATACCCGACCCGCCTTCTTCTTTGCCAAAATACTCACTTCGCCAAGTCTCCGTCTATTTTTCGCGCATACCCACGTGGCGTATACATCCGAGGTCCTTCACCCAACTCCGCTAGTTTCGAGTGCGACGAACCAACCAACACAACTGTCAGCATATCCACCTCATCCACTTCGAGCTCAGACAGTTTCCGGTACCGCACAAACTCCTCCGGCCTGCCTAGGGAACTCGCCAGCATCACCGGTGTATCCGCAGGCCGATGCTGCAATAAAATATCCCGCGCTTCAGCCAGCAACGTACGGCGACGCTTGGAAACCGGATTGTAAAACGCGATCACAAAATCCCCCTCGGCGGCGGCTTTCAACCGCTTCAAAATATCCTCCCGCGGCGTCAACAAGTCACTAAGAGAAATCGCACAGAAGTCATGCCCAAGCGGAGCACCCGCCCGCGCCGCCGCCCCCTGCAATGCCGAGACCCCCGGCGTCGAAACCACCTCAACTCGCCGCGCGGCGTCCGACACACCCATCGCTTCGGGGCCACGGTCGAGCAATTCATACACGAGCGCCCCCATCGCATAAATTCCGGCATCTCCGGAACAGATCAGTGCTACGTTCTTTCCCTTGCCAGCTTGCTCCAACGCATAGCGGCATCGATCCTCTTCTCCCCCCAACGGGAAGTCCGAGCGGGTTTTGCCGGCTGCCAATGGCCCCAGAATATCTATATACAACCCATATCCGACAAGCTCTTCGGCATCGGCTATTAGCTGGCTAGCTTCAGGCGTACGCCACGAATGCTGTCCCGGCCCAATACTGACAATCGATAACTTACCGCGCGACCGTCCCGCAAGTTCGGTAATAACTTCCGGTGCACGGGCGATGGCAGAAGTCGCATTCGCGGTCTTACGTTTTTCAACGATCAGAACCACTTCCGTCCCAGCAGCCGCCAAAGCGGCACCTTCCGAGACCCCGTGGCATCCGACCTCCGAGAAAACCACATCCGAAGGATTGGCCAAACGCGGTGCCTCAAGCTCCAAGGCCTCCGCGTCAAAAATCTGGTAAGGAACCCCTAATCGGCGCGCCGTCTCTATCATTGCGGGCTCATCAGCCTTCAGATCCAGCGATGCGACGCAAGCCACGGAACCGGGGGCAATATTTGCAGAGGCCAAACTTTCCTGAACCAGATCCCACATCTCGTCCACATCACATCCACGAGCACACCCAAGCCCCAAAGCAAATCGCTGCGGGTGGTAGACGAGCGTCTCCGCGCCTGCGTCAGCAGGCGCCTCCGAAGTAATCAAGCGCACTGGCCCGTCGCCCTCCTCCAGATCCCAAATATTCTCGCCTGAAATTATCGGCTTCTCACCCGACAGCATCGCCATCATCACCGACTTGGCATCTTGCGGGTTCGCCAGCTTCCACCCCAAAGGCGGCTCGTCAAGCGCCACACCCAGCGCCACGTCGCCCGCCGTCGTAACCGCAGCATGGCCACCCAAAACCTCTGCGATCTGCTTGGCTAAACGGTTTGCCCCATGATGCCCGCCCAGCAAGGGAATAACCGTAGACCCGTCATCCGGAATAGCAATCACAGGCGGCTCGGAACGCTTGTTGGTCAACACTGGCGCCACAGCCCGCACCAGAATTCCGGCGGCACAAACCCCGATCACCGGATGCCCCGCCTGAAACAACATACGCACATGATCGAGCGCATTCGGGAAGTACGCATCCGCACGATCGCACCGCCCCTCACGTCCATGCACTGGCGCGTTCAGCGCCGCAGCAACACAAAAAGCAGTCGCCTGACCCGAACGGGAAAGACAGATAACAACAGGATTTAGTTCAGCCACGGATCTTGGCCTTTCGTAACAAGGATCATAGAGAAATACGGTGCCTCGCAAGGCGCGCCTTCCAACGGAAACACCTTTTGAAGCGGCAGACTGGCGCGCTCCACATAGACAGCGTTTTCTGTAAGGGTCAAGGAATCGAGCACACGGCGAATTTTATCAAGGTGACGGCCGACCTTCATGATCACCACCGCCTCGGCACTGGCGATACGGTCACGCATCGCGTCTTCGTCCAGCGGTCCGGGAATTATCGTTAACACTTCGTTTCGAGCCGTCAACGGTCGACCAGATACCGCCGCACAAGTTGTCACCGAAGTCACCCCCGGCACAACCTCGGTCTCGAAACGATCCGATAGGCGCGCATACAAATACATGAACGAGCCATAAAAGAAAGGGTCCCCCTCGCACAGCACAACTACGTCCCGCCCCGCCTCAAGATGCGTAGCTATATCCTCCGCTCCCAGAGCGTAAGCCGCCTGCGCAGGGCCGCGTTCTACCGCCATCGGCACGTTGATTTTAACCTCGACCGCGTCATCAGGAATTACATCTGCTGCGATCGAACGCGCAAAACTTTCGCCGCCCTCCAACGCAGGATAAGCCACAACCTCGGCCCCCGAGATCAAACGGTAAGCCTTTAAAGTCATCAACTCCGGATCCCCGGGGCCAAGACCGATTCCATACAGCGTCCCGTTCATCGTTTGATCAAGCTCCATTGGGTTACTGGGCGCAACGGTTTCCAACTCATAAGCGGTCCAAGCGCCTCTGCACGATTAATCGAAATCTGCACCAAATCCCCCCCAAACTCTTTATAAAGCGCCACCAACAGCACCTCGCTCTCCAATGTCACCGCATTCGCGACCAACCGCCCCAGCGGCCGCAATGCCGTCCAACAGGCTGTAAATGTCTCGCGTGACAAGCCACCCCCGATAAAAATCGCGTCTGGCGCAGCCAGCCCTTCAAGTGCCGCTGGCACGTACCCGTCAACCAACTGCAACGTAGGCACCCCTAACGCCTGCGCATTACCCGCTGCCATAGTGCGCCGATCAGCGCGCGGTTCAATTCCGACAGCTCGTGCATAACGCGCCGCTCGCATCCACTCCACTGCAACGGACCCACAACCTGTGCCAACATCCCAAAGCAACGCCCCGCGCATCGGCATCAGCTTAGCCAACGTTGCCGCCCTGACTTCGCGTTTCGTCATGGTGCCGTCGTGAATAAACACGTCATCCGACAAGCCCGGCACTCTCGGCATCAACGCTGCATCAGGTGCTGCAATACATTCCACCGCCAACGTATTAAACGCCGGAACTTCATGCGCCCAATCAGCCGCCACACCGTCAAACCTTCGCTCGTCCTCGCCGCCCATCGCGGCCAGCACCGTCATACGGCTTTGGCCAAACCCGCGCGCTGTCAGAAACGCCGCAATTTGGGTCGGCGTTTCCTCGCCCGTTGTCAAAATAAGCAACCGTACGTCAGGCTGGATAAACGCAATCATCTGCTCGACCGGTCGACCATGGACCGTCAAGGTCTCCAAGTCAGCCATACTCCAGCCCATCCGCGCTGCCGCCAACTGAAACGCAGAAACCTGCGGGTGATAGGTGATTTCCCCAGCCGAAATTGAATGCCCGATCCGCGCTCCGACAGAGAACCACAACGGATCCCCCGTTGCCAGCACAACAACTCGCTTGCCACGTCGTGCCTCCAATTCACCAATCAGCGCATCAAAAGGCGAGGGCCAAGCCAACATCTCCGCCGACGTATTTGCCGCCAACACATGATGCCGCGCCCCACCGACAACTACCTCGGCCGCCTCGACGACCGCTCGAGTAGCAGGGGTAAGCCCCGCCAGACCATCCTCACCAATGCCAACAATATGAAGCCAAGGTTTCATAAAATTCCGCCCTTCTTCTTTGCAAAAATACTCATTCCGCCGATTCTTCCGGCAAACCCGCCGCCAATGCGTTCACCGCCGCCGATGCCATCGCTGATCCCCCGCGCCGGCCTTGCAAACTCAAAAACGATACTCCGCGCGGGTCCGAAGCCAGTTCAGCCTTGCTCTCCGCTGCCCCGACAAAACCCACAGGAAACCCGAGGATCGCAGCGGGTTTCGGCCAGCCTTTCTCGAGCTTTTCCAGCAAATGGAATAAAGTCGTCGGCGCATTGCCAATCGCAACAACCGCGCCCTCGATATGCTGTTCCCAAAGTTCAACCGCAGCGGCCGAACGTGTTGTTCCAAATTCTTCCGCCAAACCAACGGTGCGGGGGTCATTCAACGTAACGATGACCTCATTGCCCGAAAGGTACCGCCTGATAACGCCAGCCCCGACCATCTCGACATCGCAAAGTATCGGCGCACCCGCTGCAATCGCAAGACGAGCCGCAACGTGCACATCCGGCGAAAACGTCAGATCGTCTACAATATCGATCATTCCACATGCATGGATCAATCGGATCGCAACAGGATGCAGACCCTTTGGTAAACGCGAGAAATCCGCCTCCGCACGCACCGTCGCAAAGGATTGGGCATAGATTGCCGGAGGAGATTTCTCGTAGTCCATTACGCTAGCCTTTCAGGCGCTTGCGTACGGATTCCGGACCGTGCGGGTGATCCGCTTGCGGGTATTCCGGATGAACGTGGTCATGCTCATGGTGGTGATGATCATGATCGTGCGTATGGCTGTGGCTATGCGTATGTTCGTGGTGATGGTGATGGTGATGGTGATCCATATCCAGACGACACGCGCCGGTACAGAAATCATCGCACAGCTCACACGTCTCCACTGTCGCCCCCGGCGCATTGGCGCCTTGGCCTTCCACATGGTGGTGGTGGCTTTCCTGCACCGAGCCGACTTCGGCCTCAAATCCCAGCACCTGCTCGCGGTATTTGCACATACCGCAGTTCATGTTGTTCGAACCATCGAGGATTTCACGGACCCTGTCAGCAAAAGTCTCGATAACTTTGGGATGGTCGTTCAGATACCCCGCCTTGACGAAATCGATGTCGGTGTATTTAGCCGAAGCCTCGTCCGTGAAGCCGTAAATCCGGTCGATCAGCACGCCGGCAAAGAGGAAATACGGGAAGACTATGACGCGCTTGTAACCGAGCTTCGCAACATGATCTAGGCACGGCTCAACCAGCGGAAACGTCACACCGGAATAGCCGACCTCGGTCCAGCCAAAACCCATACCCTCTTGCAGCAAACGCGCCACTTTCGAGACGTTACCGTTGGCATCAGGGTCCGAGGCACCACGGCCGATAACCACTAGGCAAGTCTCGTGCAACGGCAGCTCGCCATGCTCGGAATTTGCTTTGTTTACAGCCTCTTGGATACGATCCGAGGCGGCGGCGATCATCTTGGGATCAACGCCCAACTCACGGCCATATTCAACCGTGATTCCGTGTTTGGCGGCATAGGTGTTCAATACCGTCGGAATGTCGTTCTTGGCGTGCATTGCCGCAAACAGCATGCCCGGAACCGCAAGGATATGATCGCAACCCGCGTTACGCAGGTTATCCAGTCCATCCCGCATGACGGGGTTGGCGAACTCAAGATAACCATAGTCCACCGGCCACTCGGGGAAATGAGGTTTCAGGCCGGCGGCGACTTGGGCGAACTCGTCGACAGCAGCTTGGCTGCGGGAGCCGTGCCCGCAGACCATAACACCAATTTTAGCCATTATATCAGCGCTTAACAGCGTTGTAGACGGCCGTAGCCAATACACCGGCACCGACAATTACTAACCACGAAGTGTGGGGAACGTGCAGCGCGCCGGATGTGTGCGCCAAGGCTGGAGTTGCTGTGATTGTTGCAAGGGCTATAAGAATTCGCATTGTATTTTCCTTCCGGTTTCATCGGTCCACCATGGAAGAAAACGCATCAGTCTGTGACAGTTCCGGTTTAGGTCCCCTATTTGGGTCGACCTCCACCAGACGCGCTTTCAGCCCCTTTTCGGGGCACCGTCTGTAGTTCGAGTCATAGGGGGCGGCGCTGGCTCGCGCAAGCCCGTTTGCGACCTGTTTTGGCCAGATTTTCCGGTACACAATGCGTACACAACCCGTACACAACGCGTATGTACGATTTTGTAGTTGGTTAACAGCGGGTTAATCTCACGAGAGGTGCCGGTAGGCAGTTTGACCAACTAGCCTGCTGATGACTCGCACATATTTCCGATTGATTTACATCAAAGCACAGAACCGAAATCCCTGATATCTGGAACATACTCGCCACGTATTTTTAAACTTGTGTAATGGAGAAATAATTATGGCAGACCAATCAGAAAAAGTTGAGGTCAAATCCGGCAACAAAGAAACCACCGCACCTGCTTCCGATGCAGGTACGGTTGCGACCTTGCGCGAAAAGGTCGATCATTTATTCGATGAGTTTCAAGAAGGCTGGCCCTTCGGTTCCAAGCGAAAACGTGCAGCCCATTCCATTGGCGCGCCGTTTGACTGGGGGTTCCGCTCGCCAGCTATCGATTTTGTCGACCGGGGCAAGAGCATTGAGTTGAAGGCCGAGTTGCCCGGAATGGACGAGAATGACATCGAGGTGCAATTGACCGATAGGCTGCTAACGATCAGCGGCGAGAAAAAGGAAGAACATGTGGAGGGCGAGAAAGACAGCGATTATTTCCTCTCGGAACGGCGCTATGGATCTTTCAAACGTTCGATATCCATTCCCGAGGAGGTTGACACCAATAAGGTCGCGGCCTCGTTCAAGAAGGGTGTCCTGACGATCACTTTGCCGAAGGACCCCGAAGCGTTGAAGAAGGCGAAAAAGATTGAAGTGAAAAGCGAGTGAAATAGCGGCTTCCTGTTTGATTTTGCCGGGATGCAGGGTGTGCTTTGCCCTCGCAATGATGTGAGGGCAAAGGTGTTCAGCGGTGCGTGGAGGCCATGCATCCTACGGGTTGTTGCATCGCCGACAACTAGGCCGTTTTTTGGAATAGCCTTGCTTTTCCAACACACCGATGAATAAATATATTTTCTTTCTATTTGAAAATAATATGATGCGGTTGTTGTGAAGTTTAAAATGAGTTTGTTGGCAGCGTTATTGATATCGGTCGCCGCGTGCACCGAAACCACCATGATGCCCATGTCGCAGGACACATTCAAAGTTTCTTCAAATACGGAATGTGGACGAACAGAGGCACAAGATGCCGCTTTCAAACGGGCCGCCATTGAAGTGATAAATATGGGTGGGGATCGGTTCATAATTATGAATACTGCATCTGATTCAGAAACCAGCCTTTACTATGATAGCTTCATGGGGCTTACAACGTATACTACGGATCAGCATGATCTGATCGTCAAGAAACTAGAGCGTGGCAACCCACAATATTCAAATGGATTGTCTGCACGAGAGGTCCTCGGTGCTGATTGGCAGGCGTTGGTAGCTGAAGGTTTGCCTAATACCTGTGTGTAAACGAGCGGTGCGTGGAAACCACGCACCCTACGGATTAATACTCCACGCCCCTTTGCGCCTTAACACCTGATCTGAACGGATGCGCCAGCAGTTCCATCTCGGTGGCCAAGTCGGCGATTTCCAGCAACTCGGGTTTCGCATTCCGGCCAGTCAGAACCACGTGGGTCATCGGCGGTTTTTCCTCTTTCAGGAACTTCACCACGTCGGCTACGTCGATGTAGTCGTATCGTAGAGCGATGTTGATTTCGTCTAGCAGGACCATGGAATTCTTCTCGTCCAAAATCAGTTCTTTGGCCCTTTCCCATGCGGCTTGTGCCATTTCGATGTCGCGGGATTTGTCTTGGGTTTCCCATGTGAAGCCCTCGCCCATTGCATAAAACGGGCAGAGGTCGGAGAAGTGCTCGGTAATCAGCTTTTTCTCGCCGCTTTCCATGCCGCCCTTGATGAATTGCACCACGGCGCAGGGCATACCCCATGCGATGTGGCGGAAGATCATGCCGAAAGCGGCGGAGGATTTACCCTTGCCCTTGCCGGTGTGGACGATGACCAGCCCGCGTTCCTCGGTTTTGGAGGCCATGATTTTGTCGCGGGCGGCCTTCTTCTTGGCCATTTTCATGTTGTGACGTTCGGTATCTGCGGATTCGGTCATGGTCTTCCCCTTTTGTTTGACGGATAGCATGGCGGGTAGCACGGGCGCGCGCAATACGAAAAAGGGCGAGGCTTTGCGGCCCCGCCCTTTTGTTGGATTGTTGATTGGTTACTCGGCAGCTACCAGGGATTGGCGCACATCGGAGCCGAAGTGCTTGCTGTTCAATTTGGCCAGCAGCCAGATCATCGCGAACTGTGCGATCAAGGCGAGTGCTGTCAGCGCCCAGTAAACAAGGGAGTATTTGTCTACGAGGTGCGCGGCAACGAGGCCCTTGTTGATGAAGAACTGGAAGATCACGCTGAAGGCCACGCCCGGGCAAACGAGGGCGAAAGATCCGGGGGATTTGACCGTGCCTGTCACGAAGTGGGACATGTAGCCTTGGCGACGCAGCACCATAACGCCAAGCAGGGCAAATACGCCTTGGATGGACAGGGCTACGGTCAGCATCATCAAGGTTTCCGCCGATACGCTGTGAAGATCAAAGCTGACGTGCAAGCCGTGGTCTTGACGGATCAGGACGATCGACAGGATGGTTACGATAGGGATCACAACCAGCAGAGTTGGCGAGGTTTCTTTGGCGGCACCGTGTTTCATCATCGCCGCAAAGCCGAGGATCAGTGCGATGATCGCAAGAATCACCGAGGTTACGAAGAAGAAAGTCGAGGTAATCAGGCTGATGCCCTGAATAACCGGTATGGTGCTCATTGCGGCAGGGGCGGCCAGGCCGACACCGACCATGGCAAAGGCAAAAGCTGGCAGAAGCTGGGCGAAACTGTTGTTGTTCGCACGATCAAAGCCGCCTTCAACCAGTACGCGGCCAAGGAACTGCGCAAGATTGCGGAACCCGAGGATACCAACGGCGAGGAACGCCAGTATGGCAGGCACAAAGAGGTATTCAACAATGCCCCAGAGGCCCGGAACGAACACAAGACCAGCGATGAACAGCGCGTTGATGGACATAGCGAGCGCTAGTGCCTGTGCTTTGACTTGCGTCTGGGCGTTGGTTTTCTGGTGGTTGATGTAAGCGTCGGTCTTTTTGAAGATCGCAAATTCTTTGAGGTTCCAGAACAGCAGGCGCAGGTTCAGGTAAACAAAGTAGGCGATGGCGGCCATAGCCACGATAACCATACCCTGCCCGATTATGCCGGCTTTGGCGAAATACGCCATGATGTCTTCGAAGACCGGAACGGGGCGACCCGGATGCGGGACCCAGAACATCAAATACATAAAGAAGGTCGTTGCGAGGCCACCGGCACCAACCGAGGCGAGGAAGTAGAGCGGCGAATAGCGCTCCTGCATGTTTTTTGGCATTGTCAGCATTTTTAAAGCTCCTAGAAACACATTCGTGTTATTGCATATGGCTAGCCATCTAGGGGATATGGAATTGCAGATCAAGTATTCACATCATAAATATGTGGAATATGCACTTCTGTCGCAGTTAGCCTAGTCCGGCCACGGCGCGACTGTAAGCTCCGGCCAATATTCCAACGCATGTTTGCTTTTGGTTTCATGGGTTTGCCGGTTCGGACGCAAAGGGTTAGGCGTAATCCGGAAGGCGAAAATATCGCGCAAGCCGTATGGTGCGTAAAGATCAGGGTGACCGTTTTCCTCAAGACGCAAACCGACGCTATGGGTTTTGCATGCAAAGGCGTCAATAGCTTCGTCGACCGATCGAAAGGGAGGGATGGCATGGCCAAAATGCTGTCCGTACCAGATGTGCACCCGCGCCTGATTGCGTATTTGGACGGGCGGTACTTTGGGAAACCCCGTGGAGTTTTTGATTATGGCGTCCTCGGCCTCCCAACTGGTATCGGGATCGAAGTAAAACAGATCGATATCCTTGACCCCGTATTCTGGTGGGCGGCCTGTGAGATGGTTCCAGACCACGTTATAGAGCGCGCCCGAAACCAACCGCCAATTCGGCAGAGCGAGCTCTTGGGCGCGCCTGAGAGAGTCGCGTATGAAGGGGGTATTGGTGACTATGTCGAGGAATATCTCGCGCAGTTCCGGTTCTGAAAGCTGTGCGTGACGGAGGTGGTTCACTCCAACAAATCCGCTAGCATCGCCCTTGCCGAGTTGCTTCGAGGTTGCCAAAGCCCGCGATCAATCGCTTCCTGAAACTTCGCCGCCATTTCGCGCAGCGCCGCCGGGTTGGCGTCCTGCATGAATTCGCGCGTCGCGTCGTCCTCGATAAACGCCGTGTGGACCAGATCGAAATGGTGGTTCTTCACCGCCTTGGTCGTCGCAGCAAAAGCGAACATATAATCCACTGTCGCGGCCATCTCGAAGGCGCCTTTATACCCATGACGTTTCACCCCCTCGATCCATTTCGGGTTGACGACACGCGAGCGAATGACGCGCCCAATCTCTTCGTCGAGGGTGCGGATAACCGGCCGTTCAGGGCGCGAGTGGTCGTTATGGTAGACCTTCGGCGCCTCGCCCTGAAGGTGCTCGATAGCTGCCGCAACGCCGCCTTCGAATTGGTAATAGTCATCAGAATCGAGGATGTCGTGCTCGCGATTATCCTGATTGTGAACCACAGCTTCGGCTGCTCCCAGGCGGGTTTCCAGGTGTTCGCGTGCTCCTGCTCCCTCGGCCCCGCCGCCGTAAGCGTATCCGCCCCACGTCAAATATGCGTCGGCGAGATCGGCGGTATCATTCCAGATACGCTCGTCGATTAGCGCTTGCAGACCCGCCCCATACGCCCTCGGTTTGGAGCCGAAAATACGATATCCGGCGGCCTCACCCAGTTCGTCGACTTCGCGCCGATAGCGGCCCGCCAGCGGGTTCATGTCTTCGGGTTCGTCAATCTTCATCACCGCGCGCACGGCGCTATCGATCAGATCAATTTGTGCAGGGAAAGCATCGCGGAAGAAACCCGATATTCGTAGCGTAACGTCGACACGGGGGCGATCCAGAACCGACAGTGGAATGATCTCGAATCCTGTCACCCGACGGCTGGCATTGTCCCATTGCGGCTTCACGCCCATAAGCGCCAACATCTGGGCAATATCGTCGCCGCCCGTCCGCATATTCGACGTGCCCCATGCTGTCAGAACCATGGCGCGCGGCCAGTCGCCTTCGTCCTGCAAATGCCGTTCGATCAGGGCGTAGGCCGATTTCCACCCCAATTGCCACGCTGCTGGCGTAGGCAAGGTACGGCTGTCGACCGAATAGAAGTTCCGCCCCGTCGGCAAGGTATCCAGACGTCCACGGGTGGGAGCGCCCGAAGGGCCGGGTGCGACGAAGCGGCCTGACAGGCCTCTGAGGAGCGCCCCGATTTCTGCCTGCCCGCAGCTTCGCACATCCGGCAGCACCCGCGCGTGAATTTCTTCGACAACCGCACGCGTCGCTTTCCATTGTGGATCAGGCTCCAGCCCTTCGACTAGACGCCCCGAAAGCCACTCCAGCCGCTCGATCGTATCACCAAGGCTACGCCATGGATCGGCCGAGGCCGCCTTTAGCACTTTGGGGTGCGGCCCTTCAAAAGCGTCGCCCATCCGGCAATCGAGCGGGTCAAAATCCAGTTTTAAATCCGCCGCCAGCGCCCGCATCAGCGAGGCGTCGCCACCTTCCCCTTTTCCGCGCGGCACCCGCACCAGTGCTTGCACAAGGTCACGCTCCAGCCGACCAACCGGCGAGCTGCCAAAAATGTGCAATCCGTCCCTGATCTGGCTTTCCTTCAGCTCGCACAGGTAGTTGTCGAGATCTGCCAGACGCGTCGCGTCGTCCGCCTCTGGATCTATCCCCGCATCCTCGTCAATCCGTGTCGCCGCAGTCAGTCCCAGAATTTCCTTGCGCAAAAACTCTAGGCGGCGTGGATCCACTCCGGCAGCCTCGTAATATTCATCGACCAGCGCCTCCAGATCCTTCAGCGGACCATACGTTTCGGCTCGCGTCAGGGGTGGCGTCAGATGGTCGATGATCACCGCTTGCGCCCGCCGCTTGGCCTGCGTGCCTTCGCCCGGATCGTTGACGATGAATGGATAGAAATGCGGAGTCGCGCCGAAAACCACTTCGGGAAAACATTCGTCTGATAGCGCCAGCGACTTGCCCGGCAACCACTCCATATTTCCGTGCTTGCCCATGTGCACAATCGCGTTCGCACCAAACCGGTTCCGCATCCAGAAATAGAAGGCCAGATAGTTGTGAGGTGGCACGAGGTCGGGCGAGTGGTAGGTCTCCGTTGGATCGATGTTGTAGCCACGCGCCGGCTGCACCCCCACAACAACATTGCCGAAATTCAGGATTGAAAGCGCAAACTCGCCGTTGTCGCAAAATGGGTCAGCGTCGGCTACACCCCATTGTTCCTCGATCCGACGACGTGTCTCAGTCGGGAGCTTCGCATAGGCGGCATTATATTCCGACAGTGACAGACGTTCGCCGCCGGTACGCGCCACGCGGTCGGTCAGCCAGTTGGTCGGCCCCGCCTGAATGCGCGCCATCAAATCGGCGCTGTCTTGCGGCAAATCCTCGGTCGTATAGCCGGCATCAGAAAGCGCATTTAAAACGTTAATCGTCGCGGCGGGTGTATCCAGTCCGACGCCATTTGCCAGCCGGCCGTCCTTGTTGGGATAGTTCGCCAGCACCAGCGCAACCTTGCGGCCCAGCTCGGGCGTCGCGCCAAGACGCGCCCAGTTTGCTGCCAGTTCCGCCACAAACGCGATCCGTCCGCCGTGCGCGCGATAGCTGGAGATCAGACATTCGGTTGCTTCGTCGAAATAAGCCTCGCCCTTGAAGCTGACCGCGCGGGTCAGAATTCGGCCGTCAATTTCGGGCAGCGACACGTTCATCGCTATGTCGCGGGCAGACAGTCCGTTAAGGCTCTCTTCCCATGCCGTTTCTGTGCCACCTGCAAACACCACCTGAAACACAGGCGCGTCAGTTGCATCAAGCGGTGTGGGCTGATGCCCCTCCGCTCCGCTTTGCGGCGAAGACACCGCAAAACTTGTCCCGTTCAGAACCACCGCAGGCGCAGCCTGCGTGAACAACTGCCCTACCGTCGCCGCCGAAACCGCGTCCTTAAGCGAGGCCACAAACACCGGCATCGGGTTCAAACCCTGCCGCATCAGCTGGCGTACCAGACGGTTTATCGGGTGCAATCCAGCGCCTTGGACCAGCGCACGGTAAAACACCAGCGCCGCCACCGGCTGACCCTCGACCCAATGATTTTCCCTAAGCGATTCCAGCGAAACATCGGCCTCGCCCGGCCAATATAGCCCTGCCCGCAGCAGCAACTTCGCCGGTGCGGGTTTTTCTACGTCCGACAACATCGCCTCTGCATAACGCAGGAAGTTCGCCGAGTTTTCCGGACCACCTTCAATCAGATAGGACCAGAGCGCATCGTAATCCTCGTCCGAAACCGTCGACAGACGACGCAACCCTTCCTCGGGTTTGTCGTCACCGGGCAAGGCAACCAGCGGCACACCCGCCTGCCCCATACGGATCGCGAATTGTTCGAGGCCATACGGCCAATAGGCCTGCCCGCCAAGGATACGCACAATCACCAACCGCGCTTTAGTGGCCGTATCATCCAGATATTTATCAATGGTAAACGGATGCCCGAGGTTGCCAATATTCGCCAGCCGCAAACTATCCGGACCGTCGTCAATCTCGCTGTAGGCTGCCGAAAGTCCCGCAATTTCGGTATCCGCCGCCGAAATAACAATCACATCGGCAGGCGTCTGACCGAGGTCAACGGGCTCGGTTCCGTCCGAAATCTCGCCGGGTTGCACTTGCAGCAGATGCATTAGCCGTTGTCCTTTAACGATTTTGTCATAAACCGGCTGTTAGGGTCGTCGGGATACTCCCCGAATGAGCCGCAATACGTAAACCCCGCCCGTTCATAAAGCCGATGTGCATCATATAGCAGATATCCGGTTTCGAGTTTCAGCTCCGACATATCCAGCGCCCGCGCCTCGGTTTCGACTGCTGCAATTAAAGCCGCTCCGACACTCTGACCGCGGGCGGCGGGATCGACAAACATCGATTTCACCTCGCCGTAAGCAGCCTTGTCGGCCAACGCCACACAACCCCTGATGTCAGCGTCGATCAGAGCCACGAAAAACCGGACTTCGGGAACACAGAGCGCCTCGATTGGCAAATAATGGTTCGATTCCGAAGGAAACAGCGATTCCATCAAAGCGTGGCTCGCTTTCAGCAAAGCGGTCGCACCGGCGGACCAAGGGTCGCCACGTTCGATGATCACGCCGGCAGATGTCATCCGGCAAGCGCCGCCGTTATCACCACACGGTCAAGTCCGGTTTGCCCGATGACAACCAGATCGGTTTTGCCTTTTTCCGCCGCCGTCAAAGGGCGGTCGAAATAGGTATCCACGCGCGGCCCAACCGCCTGAATGACCAACCGCATCGGCTTGCTGCCAACTTGCGCAAACCCTTTAAGACGCAAAATACCATGGTCACGCATTGTCCGGGCAATTGTATCGGCGAACCCTTCGGCGTCTTCGATAACATCGCGGGTAATCTGGAAACTCTCGAATTCATCATGCCCGTGTTCATGGTGATGATGGTCATGATCGTCTTCGCCATCGTGATGATGGTGATGATGAACCTCGTGCCGTGCCGAGAGATCATCCTCCGCACCTATCCCTAGGCCCAGTAATGTCCGCGGGCTAACCGCGCCCATTTCCGCCCGGATGAACTGAACGCCGGACCGCACGCCAGCCGACAGGCTGGCCTCAATCTCGTCCGCCTGAGCGGAGCTCAGAAGGTCCGCTTTGTTAAGGATAATCATGTCGGCGCACGCGAGTTGGTCTTCGAACAGTTCCGACAGCGGCGTTTCATGGTCCAGCATCTCGTCTGTCGCACGCTGCGCATCAATCGCTGCTTCATTATGGGCAAAACGGCCTTCGCCAACAGCGGCGCTGTCCACAACCGTTACAACACCATCTACAGTTACCTTACTGCGAATTTCGGGCCAGTTAAAGGCCCGCACAAGCGGCTGTGGCAGCGCCAGACCCGAGGTCTCGATAACGATATGATCCGGCGGATTCTCGCGCCCCAGCAACTTTTCGATCGCAGGCACAAAATCTTCGGCCACGGTGCAGCAAATACAACCGTTGGACAACTCCATAACGTCGTCGTCCTCGCACCCTTCGATCCCGCACCCTTTCAACAAATCCCCGTCAATCCCGAGATCGCCGAATTCGTTGATAATCAACGCGATCCGCTTGCCGTTGGCATTCGCCAACATATGTTGCACCAAGGTCGTTTTCCCCGCCCCGAGGAACCCCGTAATAACCGTTGCCGGAATCTTGCCTGCCATGATCTTCCCCTAACCTAACGACGGAATACGGGCCACAAAATGCCCCTTCACACCCTGTGGCCATTGCTTAAAAGGCACCTGCCCGGTTTCACTTTCGGCATGGCGCTGTGCATATTCCACAATCGCCTCGGCCGAATCCGCTTCAGGGTCAAATTTTCCCAAAACATACGTCAACTTGCCAGCACCCTGAATTGCCACATTGCAATGCCGCTCACATCCCATCAAGCAGGATTGCCGCCGCACCTCAACACCCGCATCCGCAGCGATCCGCTCCACATGCTCGGCCAAAATCTCGCCGCCAGTCTTGTCGTTGTGCGTTTTTTCCAGCAACGAATAATTGCAAGTGTCGCACACAATAATAGTCGTCATCGTCTTCCCCTTGATATTTCTATATCTGTTCAGCCCAGCGCAAAATGCCCGAAACCGTCGAAGCGCTCTTTACCACCGGCAAAACGGGGCGTCCAACCACAATCACGGGAACACCCAAATCTGCCGCAGCCTCCAGCTTGGCGCAGGTTTGTCCGCCTCCGGAGTTCTTGGTAACGAGATGTGTGATCCGGTGCCGCCTCATCAACTCTATTTCAGACGTCAGGGTAAACGGCGGTCGCCCGATTATCGCTTCGCCCTGAACGAACGGCGGCCCCGTCTTCTCGATGCTCCGAAAAAGAAACCAGACATCCGCGCGGGATATAAATGGCTCCAGACTACGACTCCCGACCGTGAGGAAGGCCCGCGACCCGCCAGGCAGGGCGCGGGCGGCCGCACCTAAGTCATCGACGCAGCGCCAGTCCGCCGCTTCGGATTCAACCCACTCCGGCCGGTCAAACCGCACTATTGGAACTCCCGACACTTCAGCAGCAACCGCCGCCGATCTACTGATATTTGCTGCGAACGGATGCGTTGCATCTATTATCGCCGCAATTTCTGCTTTGCCCAAATACTCAACTAACCCGTCGACACCACCAAAGCCGCCGGTTCTGACCGGATACTCCGTCACAGCAGTGCGTCTGGTCGCACCTGACAAGGACACCACAAAATCGGCACCAGCCTCCTTAAGCCCAACCGCAATTTCACGCGCATCAGCCGTTCCACCAAGAACCAAAATCATTTGAAACCTGCTCGCGCCACCAGATTTCCCGAACGGTCGATGACAATCGTTTCAACCTCGACCGGCGCGCCATCCAGTAAACGCAATGCCGTCTTTCGTGCTTCCTTCGCGATTTCAGTTGCGAGAGGAGCGCCGCAAATCTGATAAGCCTCCAATGCCGTATTCGCTCGTGCTACCGCCGTTTGGTCAAACCCAAGCGCAGAGGCGATGCTGCCCAACGCTATGAAATCCACCTGCGAGCGCCCCGAGTGCAGATCGCTTGCCCCCTGCGCGAGCTTGGTCATTTTCCCGATTCCGCCCGCGATCGTCAGCTTCGGAACCGGATGGCGGCGCAGGTATTTCAACACCCCGCCAGCAAAGTCCCCCATGTCGAGGCACTCTTCCTCGCTCAAACTATAAATCTCGCGCGCCACATGTTCCGAGGTAGCACCGGTCGCCGCAATCACATGCGGGGTACCCGTCGCCACCGCCACATCAATGCCCCTATGGATGGACGCGATCCACGCGGAGCAGGAAAACGGCCGCACCACGCCTGTGGTTCCGAGCACCGACAGCCCGCCAACAATGCCCAGCCGCCCGTTCCAGGTTTTCAATGCCAGTTTTTCACCATCGCGGATTGAAATCGTCACATCGAAATCGGGAGCAACTCCGGCTTCAGCTATCACATCGGCAATCGCCTGATCTATCATCAACCGCGGCACCGGATTTATCGCCGGCTCCCCGATTGGCAACGGCAGGCCCGGTTTGGTGATGATTCCCACGCCTGAACCCGCATGAAACCGCAAGCCTTGGCCCGCCTTCCCCAACGAAACTTTTGCCAAAATCAAGGCGCCGTGGGTGACATCGGGGTCGTCGCCGGCGTCTTTGGTAATGCCCGCTTCGGCCCAACCTTCTCCAGTGGATTTAACCTCCAGCGCAAAGCTCGGCACTTCCCCTTTTGGCAGGGTAATCGACACCGGATCAAGAAACCCGCGCCCGATCAGAGCCGAGCACGCCGCTTTCGCCGCCGCTGCCGCGCAAGCACCCGTGGTCCAGCCTCTGCGCAATTCTGTGTCAGGTTTCCGAGTCATTCTGTCCTTATACTTAAACTTCCTGCCGCTGCGCAGCTAATTAAGGCCCATCCAGTTCGGGATTGCGCCAATGTCCTGCAAAACCACGTCCGCAAAAGGTTCAAGATCTTCGGCGCGGGCCGGTCCTGTCAGCACGCCGATGTTAACCATTCCGGCAGCGCGCCCCGCGTGAAGGTCGTGTGTGCTGTCGCCAACCATCGCCACCTCGTGCGGCTCCAACCCCGTGGCTTCGCAAAACCCAAGCAACATGCCCGGCTCGGGCTTGGCGCCGTAACCGCTGTCACATCCGCTGACGAAATCGAAATACTCCAGAATTTCCACGCTCCGAAGATGCGCGTGGGCGGGCATTTCGTTGTCGTTGGTTGCCACACCGATGGTCAACGAATTTCCTCTAAATCTTTGAAGCAGAGGTGCCAGCGCCACCACGGGCACCTGCGGGGCGGTTGAGGCGGACTCAAAAATATGCTGCAACAGATCATCGCGCCCCCACGCCGGTAAAAACGCCNGCAAAGGTTCCAGAATATCGTCGACNGTGCCAGCAATAAACTTGGCNGANTCCTGAAACGCACCGCGATCCAAATCGAACTCCATCACCTCCGATAAGCTGCGGGCCAGCGTTATGTCACCCTCGGATATATCCCTGATAAATCCGGCACACCAAACGCCCCACGTTGCGTTGAAATCGAATAATGTGCCGTCTTTGTCAAACAACAGCCCTTTGATCGCAGTGGACATTTCAACTCCTCGATATTCATTCAGGCTAATACCGCCAAACGGGCATTACAGGTTCTGGCCTAGACTACGCAGGGATGCGGCAAATGGCCAGTTGTTGAGAAAGTAGGGTTTTATTCCGTTGAATCAACGTACTCTTGCGTTCAATGCCATGTGCCGCTTGATAAACAGAAAAAATATATGTTCTAATATATGTTCTAAATGTGGTAAATCCCTGTGACTCACCTTATTTGCCGCAATATATGTTCTAATATATGTTCTAAATGTGGTAAATCCCTGTGACTCACCTTATTTGCCGCAGTGTGTGGGTTAACTGGATCATTGGATCGCCCCCGCCTGACATTTTTAAACGGAGGCCATGCGCCATGAAAAAAATTATCGCAGTAATTGTTATCCTCGCCGCTGCCGGCGCGGGATACTACATGTATTCGGCAAATCAAGCTGCCGAAATGGAAGCCGCTGCCGCACTCGAAGCTGCTGCTGCCGCTGAAGCCGCTGCAAAAGCCGAAGCAGAAGCAGCTGCCGAAGCTGAAGCTGCCGCCGTTGCTGAAGCCGAGGCTGCCGCTGCTGCTGCCCTTGCAGAAGCAGAAGCCGCCGCAAAAGCTGCCGCCGAAGCTGCTGCTGCTGCTGCCGCCGAAGCTGCTGCTGCCGCTGCGCAAGCTGTTGAAGATGCTGCCGCCGCCGCTGCAGCCGAGCTCGCAGCACAGGCCGAAGCCGCCGCAGCTGCCGCTGCTGACGCAGTTCAGGACGCTATCGAGGGTGCTGTTGAAGGTGCCGTTGAGACAGCACCTACCGAATAAGACAGAACAGTGTTCGCGAAAAACAGCTTGGCATAGCCGGTTATTTTGCGAACAGACTACCGATATGTGATGCCACGCCCGACCAATCCTCGGGCGTGGCATTTGCACATTTTACGTCCGGCAAAACACTGCGGATTATGTCGCATCCGGTAAAATGGACGCGGTGAATATGATCCGCATGCTCCGCAGCGCTTTCGATTTGCGCGGGACTATCATCAACAAAAGCCACCGGAGCCTGCATTCGAGCCGTTAACGCCATCAGCGCCGGACCTTTGGGGCCGCTGTTAGCCACTAGCGGATACGGCATGCCATGACCTTCAAGATTTGCCTGGCGGTCTAGATAGCGCCGTTGCGGCACATTACTTAACACTACAATCTGCGCCTGCTTTGCCAGATCCGCCAAAGTACCCGTTGCACCGTCGATTGCGGGCTGAAGACGGGTTTCAGCATCTATGAAGCCATGGACTAGCTCGAATGTCATGTCAGGATTAGCCACGAACCCGTCCGCACGTTTGATGGCATATTCCAGCCGGTATTCCGTCAGATGGAGCTCCCACTCCAACGCCTCAAGATAGCGGGTGAAAGGCCGTGCGAAATGCACCAGAACTTCGTCGGCATCAACAATCAGTAGCGGGCGATCCGGCACAAGGTTGATCTTCGCAATCTGGTCTCTGGTGTGTTCCTGCATCGCTTACGTCCAGTTCGGTACATCACCGCCCGGCAGTGCCGCCCGCGCGTGCATCGGAGCTTCGGGTGGTAGATGGGAATCATCACAGAACGCCATGATCGCGGCGTCGTCGAGCAACAAGAAATCCAGTACAAAACCCAGAAATTCCGGCTCCTGTGCGCGCACCCGCAAGTCGCTCGCCGCAATCCCGGTCATGCCCAGAAACTGCGTCAACATATCGTCGTGGCCCGCGAGCCATCCCAACACCTGAATTCCAACCTGCTCGGCACTTTCGCGATTCATTTTTTAACTTCTCCGGTTTCTCTAACCTTTGGTTAAGACTTTTAGTGTTCTCTTCCAACCCATCTAAACGGTATTTCTTTATGGAGGGTGAATGTCAGGTCGTATTCTAGTTGTTGACGATATAGCCACCAACAGGCTGATTTTACGAGCAAAACTGTCGTCTGCGTATTTTGAGGTACTTCTGGCAGATTGCGGCGCCCAAGCGCTGGAGATGGCTTTAACCGAGCTGCCGGACATGATTCTACTGGATGTTATGATGCCGGACATGGACGGTTATCAGGTCTGTCAAACTCTGAAATCCCGTCCCGAAACCGCACATATCCCTGTGATAATGGTCACCGCAGCAAATAGTACGGAGGAAAAAATACGTGGTCTCGATGCCGGTGCGGATGACTTTCTAAGCAAGCCAATTCATGATTTCACCCTTTTCGCCCGCGTCCGAAACCTGATGCGGGTTAAAATGATGTTTGACGAGTTGAAACTACGCGAAACCACCTCGCAGGAATTGGGTTTGGGGGCCTTTCTGGAAGACCACTCTTTTGGTACGGACGAAACCGGACGCGTCATGTTAGCAACCAAAACCCCAAAACAGGGCGAGGACTGGGCTACCTGCATTCGTTCCCGCCTCCCATTTGAAACCACCGCTGGCAGTGATGAGGCCGAAATCTTTGCCATGGCGCGGGAAAATACACCTGATGTTTTCATCGTTTGCCAGCATCTCGCAAACGGTGGTGACGGTTTGCGGTTGGTTTCCAACCTCCATGCAAATCCGGCAACGCGTCAATCCGCAATCATTTTGGTGGTCGAAGACAACGAGTTTGAAACCGCTGGCAAGGGGCTCGAACTCGGGGCTAGCGACTATATCCACGCGCCGTTTGATCCGAACGAAATGGTGGCGCGACTGCGGTCGCAGATGCGGCGGAAGAAATACTCGGACCGGTTGCGATCGAATGTTCGCGACGGTCTAAAAATGGCTGTTATCGACCCGCTTACGGGGCTGTATAACCGGCGGTACGCAACGCAGCATATGCAACGGATTATTGAGCACTCGAAAGAAAGCGGCCTGCCCTATGCGGTGATGATGATGGATCTGGACCGGTTCAAATCCGTGAATGACACCTACGGCCACGATGCGGGTGATCACGTGTTAAAGGAGTTTGCACGACGCCTGCAGGAGAACCTGCGCGGTATCGATTTGGTCGCGCGTTTAGGTGGCGAGGAATTTCTAGTCGTGATGCCGGACACCGGCCCGTCCGAAGTCGAATTTGCGGCTGAGAGGTTAAGGCGCGCGATCAATGACGCCGAATTTACGATCAACAATACGCGCTCCATTCCAGTGACCGTTAGCATTGGCGTCGCTTTTGGTGGTCCTGCTGATGAAAACCCGGGCCTGTTGATCCAGCACGCGGACGAGGCACTATACCAGTCCAAATCTTCTGGTCGCAATCGTGTCACCTACTTCGCGGCCGCCGCATAGGAGGCGCTGCGACCGTCAAATTCTCCGTTTCCCTTAGCGGGCAGGATACCCTATATGGCGGGCATGACCCAAAACCCGCCAAACCTCCGCCCCGACCTTGCGCCCAAGGCGCGAATTGAAAACACCGCTCGCGCAGGCCAGCCGAAAATCGGCATGGTCAGCCTAGGTTGTCCCAAGGCGCTGGTAGACAGCGAACGCATCCTGACGCGCCTACGAGCCGAAGGTTATGCGATCTCGCCGGACTACACCGACGCGAATGCAGTTATCGTAAACACCTGCGGGTTTCTCGATTCAGCCAAGGCCGAAAGTCTGGAAGCCATTGGCGAAGCTCTGCGCGAGAACGGCAAAGTAATCGTCACCGGATGCCTTGGTGCCGAAGAAGAATACATCCGCGGCACACACCCGTCCGTCATGGCGGTCACTGGGCCGCACCAATATGAACAAGTGCTAGACGCCGTGCACGCAGCGGTTCCGCCCGATCCGGATCCGTTTATCGACCTGTTGCCGGCCACGGGTGTCAGCCTGACGCCGCGCCACTACAGCTATCTGAAGATTTCCGAGGGCTGCAATCACAAGTGCAAATTCTGCATCATTCCGGACATGCGCGGTCGTTTGGCCAGTCGCCCCGCCCACGCCATTTTGCGTGAAGCCGAAAAGCTCGTCGACGCCGGTGTGAAAGAACTGCTCGTGATCAGTCAGGACACGTCGGCCTACGGGCTGGATCGCAAGCACGACCTTAACCCGTGGAAAGACCGCGAAGTCCGGAGCCATATCACCGATCTCGCCCGCGAGCTTGGGCAGTTTGATGCATGGATTCGGCTGCATTACGTCTATCCATACCCGCACGTGCGCGACCTGATCCCGCTAATGGCGGACGGCCTGATTTTGCCTTATCTCGATATTCCGTTCCAGCACTCGCACCCAGATGTCCTGAAACGCATGGCCCGCCCCGCGGCGAGCGCCAAAACCTTGGACGAGATCGCGCGCTGGCGTGATGTTTGCCCCGATATCACCCTTAGATCGACGTTTATCGTCGGTTACCCCGGCGAAACCGAGACCGAATTCCGACATCTTCTGGACTGGCTCGACGAGGCGCAATTGGATCGGGTCGGCTGCTTTCAATACGAAAACGTCGCTGGTGCACGCAGTAATGACGCCCCTGATCACGTTCCGAGCGAAGTGAAACAGGAACGTTGGGAACGGTTCATGGAGAAGTCACAGGAAATTTCCGAAGCCAAATTGGCCGCTAAAGTCGGCCAGACCTTGGCCGTAATTGTTGATGAAGTTGATGCCGAGGGGGCTACTTGCCGGACCAAAGCCGATGCGCCCGAGACCGACGGGAATTTGTTTATTGACGAGAATTTCGAGAATTTGTCTGCGGGAGATATTGTAAATGTCGTAGTCGACGAAGCGAGCGAGTACGATTTGTGGGGGAAGCTCGAAAGCTAATATCGCGCGTTTTCCCAGCATCAGGTCAGATTCGACTGAATTGAGCGGATGCAAGATTGCTGGATCGGAGTAAAATCTGAAACGAACACCCCGTATCCCGGGCTTAATTTGGCACTTTAGTTATCGAATACTCACCTATTGCCTCGTTAACGCAATGACCCTATAACAATTTCAAATATTAGCCTCAAGGAACCACATTCATGTCAAACGAAGTCACCGGATATTCCCGCACACAAATCATTCTGCATTGGGTAATTGCCGCCCTTGTCGTATTTCAATTCATCGGCCACGATGCCATCGTCGAAGTCAGCGAAATGATCGCCAAAGGCCAAGACGTCGAATCCATTCCGCCACTCGCCCGCGCCCATGTATTTCTGGGCATCTTGACCCTACTCCTTGCGGTATGGCGAGTCGTCCTGCGCCTCACGCGCGGCGCACCCGCGCTACCCGCCGAGGAAAGTGCTGCGCTAAAGATGGTCGCCAAGCTGACACATTTGGCACTGTACGGCGCGATTTTCATCATGCCTTTGTCCGGCATCGGCGCATGGTTCGGAGGACAGGAAATTGCTGCAACGGTTCACACCACCTTCAAAGTCGTTGTTCTAGCGTCGGTGGCGCTGCATGTCATCGGGGCGCTTTACCAGCAATTTGTTCTGAAGACCGGCTTGATCAAACGGATGATGAAAGCCGAATAACTACTTCCGAGGTTTTACCCGACGTGTTGGCTCCGCCTGCGTCGGGTCCTCGGGCCAAGGGTGTTTCGGGTAGCGGCCACGCATGTCTTTGCGGACATCCGCATAAGAGGTCGCCCAGAAACCCGGCAGATCAGCCGTAGTCTGCACGGGGCGCTGTGCTGGTGAAAGCAGTTCTATCAATAACGGCAAACGGTCTGGCCCAACGGTCGGATGCCGGTTTAGCCCGAACATTTCCTGTAATCGAACGGACACAGAGGGCTGCTGCCCGGCATAATCAATCGCCAGTCGCGTACCCGTCGGCGCGGTGATCGATGACGGGGCCAACTTTTCCAACACCTTCTGTGCTTCCCAGTCCAACAAGGTTTTTAGCGCAGCTGTTACATCAACCTTCCTCAACGCGTCGGCGCGTCGAATACCGCCGAGGAACGGTTGCAACCACAGATCAAGGCTGGCCATCAGCCCGCTATCAGACATATCCGGCATATCCGCGCCGCGCGTGCGCAACCATTCAACACGTGCCCTGAGTAGACGCGCGGCTTTGCTCCAGTCCAGTGCACTCAGGCCTAGCTCGCGTACGCCCTCAACCATCGCAGCAGCGATTTGCGTGTCTGGCGCATCCTTCCAGTGACGGTCCCCCAGAACCAAAGCGCCGAGCATGACACGTTGGCGCGCGCTGACGGCCCGGTCTCGGCGCGTCCACTCGCAAACGGATAGTTCGATAACATCGTGAAGCTCGCGTACCTCGCTTTCCGAAACCGAGGCCCCCAACCGCAACCGCGCCTCGCGCAGGTCTCCGTCAAGGTCCACCGCGATCAGCATCCGCGAGCTTGCCAAACTGTCTCCGGCCTCGACAATCGCGCCCTTCCCACCCGAGAGGAGGTAACGACCGTCGTCCCCTCCACGCTGCAATGCGATCCGGTCAGGGTAGGCTAACGATAGCAACGCCCCCGCCGTCAGGCCTTCGCCCTGTCCATCCGGCACCAGCTTTTCCAACCTGCGGCGTTCGGTCTTTATTGCCTGTACCGAAGCACGATCTACGCTAAAAGGGCGCTCTCGCTCGAAATTGGCAGGGTCTTGCACCGCCTCTAATCGCAGCGAAACATCTGCCGGACGTCGCCCGCCGCCGCGAAGCGGATCGCGACCCTCGATCAACGCCGCCAGAGTTGCCGCCAAGGCACGCGCGCCATGCTCCGCCCCAAGCACCAACATGTGCGCTAGACGTGGGTGTAGTGGAAGGCGCGCCAAATCCTTCCCGTGTTCGGTAATTCGACAAGCTTCATCCAACGCCCCAAGCTTGGTTAACAGCGACTGTGCCTCGGTGAACGCCTTTTCCGGCGGTTGCGTCAGGAACGCCAGATCACGCGGCGTATCCACACCCCATTGCGCCAGTTCCAGCACCAATCCTGTCAGGTCAGTTGATTCAATTTCAGCTGGCGGAAACAGCGGCATCCCGCCTTCTTCGGCCTTAGTCCACATCCGGTAGCACACACCCGCGCTCACACGCCCAGCCCGTCCGCGGCGCTGCTCGGTTTCGGCCCTTGTCACCCGCTCGGTCACCAGTCGTGACATGCCGGAGCCCGCATCAAACCGCGCGCGCCGTGCGCGACCGCAATCCACTACGGTCGTTATGTCGGGGATGGTCAATGATGTTTCCGCGATCGACGTCGCCAACACGACCTTACGGCCCGCACTCAAAGGCGCCAAAACCTGCCGTTGCTTTTCAAACGGTAGACCACCAAATAGCGGCATCACTTTGCAATCCGGCGGAAGGTCCTTTAGCGCTGCCTCGACTTGCCGTATTTCGCCGGCGCCCGGCAAGAACACCAGCACGCCACCTTCGGTTTCGGCCACTGCTTTGGAAATCAGGCCCGCTGCTACGTCGGTAAACCACGGTCCTTTTCGACCGGCTTGCGCCCACGGCCGGTCCAGCCATCGGGTTTCGACAGGAAAACTACGGCCCTCGGACGTAATCACCGGCGCACCACCCATCAACTCCGCAACCGGCCCCGCATCCAAGGTCGCTGACATCACCAATAAGTTCAAATCCTCACTCAGAACCGAGCGGCTTTCCAGACACAGCGCCAACCCCAGATCAGCGTTCAGGGAGCGTTCGTGGAATTCGTCGAAAATCACGCAGTCAATGCCGGAAAGTTCGGGGTCGCGCTGAATTATTCGCGTCAGGATACCTTCGGTCACCACTTCGATACGGGTGTTTTTGCCGATCCGACTTTCACCTTTAATTCGATACCCGACCGTCTCGCCAGTTTTTTCACCGAGCTGAAACGCCAGGCGCTCAGCCGCGGCGCGCGCGGCCACTCGACGTGGCTCTAGCATCACGATCCGGCCTGAAAACAGGTTATTTTCCAGTAAAAACAATGGCACGCGAGTCGTCTTACCCGCCCCCGGGGGCGCCTGCAAAACGGCCTGCCCATGCCCGCGCAATGCAGCCAAAAGTTCCGGTAAGGCGTCTTCAACCGGCAATTCGGCCATGTTTAGTCCCCAGTTTTTACCGGAAACTACCGCACTTTGATGGCAAGTGTCCCGATATTCGTTTCCGCAGCGAATTCTTTAATCCGCATTAACCCGTTGCTATCAGGAACAAATACCAAAGACGAGAGCGCGATCCCCCCACCCTTTTCCCCAGCATAGGAAATATCACATTCGATCTGACCGTTTGCGGATCGCTCAACGTTGGTAAACGCCACTTTGATGCGGCTCTGGCCGTCAAATAACTCAACCGCACCGGCGCAGGTTTGAGCGGGCGACGCTGGTCTCAAAAGGAAATAGATCAGTGTCATCGGATCCACCGTCCGCTTGTATCCCGTCGCCGTAGCCGGGACATCCCTTTCGGGTGTATATAAAACGCCGACAACGCGATCACCGCTGTAACGGATCTCCAACTGGGTAGTTTTTCGCTTTTCGATATTTGTCGAAACATGGTGTGTCGGAAGCAAAACCCCGCGGGCGCCAACTTTACCCTCGGTCCGATACTCATAACTGACATCATAGATCGCCCCGACGACGCCGGTCGTGAACAGATGTGCGGTCGTTGAATAGCTGCCACCTTCATTGCGTCCGCTAACTTCCATTTCGCCAATCTTTGCGGGCCCCAAGCGGACATTAAACCGATAATCGAAATTTTCCGCATGCGTAATGGCTGGCGAAACCAGAAGTAACGCTGAAAATACAAATGTATAAACTTTGTTGAACATCTCTTTGGTCCATCGTTAACAGCTTGGGTCTTTTATACCTGACAAACATATGGCAAGTTTCAAAGGTATCAAAGCGCGACGTTTCCCAATGCGCTTAATTTCGCCGTGAGAGGGTGACATGGGCCTTGCCGAACAGACGAATGCCATACTGAACGGCGACCGGCGCGCTCTTGCACAGGCGATCACACTTGTTGAGTCGACGCGCGACGATCACCGTGAACAAGCGCGCGAGCTGCTGCAATCCTTGGCTAAATCCAACCGTCAGGCGCTACGCGTCGGGCTGTCGGGCACTCCGGGCGTCGGGAAGTCCACCTTCACCGAAGCCTTCGGTATGATGCTGATTGACCTAGGTCTGAAGGTCGCGGTTCTGGCCGTTGATCCGTCTTCGTCAATCTCCGGTGGCTCGATTCTGGGTGACAAAACCCGGATGGAACAGCTCAGCCGCGAGAAAAACGCCTTTATCCGCCCGTCTCCCAGCCAGACGGCGCTTGGCGGCGTCACCCGCCGCACCCGCGAATCTATTGCCCTGTGCGAAGCGGCCGGTTTCGACGTCATTCTCGTGGAAACCGTCGGCGTTGGCCAATCGGAGACCATGGTCGCCGACATGACCGACGTTTTCTTGTTGTTACTTGCTCCTGCCGGTGGTGACGAGCTGCAAGGTGTCAAACGCGGGATTATGGAAATCGCCGACATGATCCTTGTAAACAAGGCTGATGGCGATCTGAAAAGCACCGCAATGCGCACCTGCGCCGACTACGCAGGCGCGCTCCGGCTAATGCGGAAGCGCCCACAAGACCCCGAAGGGTTTCCTAAAGCGATGCCAATATCGTCGCTGGAACATCATGGGTTGGACAAGGTTTGGGCCGAAATTTCCGAACTCTCCGAGTGGCGTAAATCTGCTGGAGTATTGGAAAAACGGCGTCGCGAACAGGCGCTGATCTGGTTTCAAGCCGAAGTCGAGTCGGGCGTACTCGCACGTTTAAAGTCGGACGAGGCCATATCACAGGCGTGGAAATCGCTAGAAAAGCTTGTTATCGAGGGAAAAACCGCGCCGGAAGCCGCTGCAAAGCAACTTCTGGACATGTTTGCAAAATAACCGCGCCGAATCCCTTGACCCCCGCGCGCGTCCGGAATAAAGAAACGCTTCGAATTCCGGTGTCCCGAATGGGCGACACCCCCAAGAGAAAAAGGACATCAATATGTCTCGTCGTTGTGAACTAACTGGTAAAGGCGTTATGACTGGCAACAATGTCAGCCACGCCAAAAATAGAACTCGTCGGCGTTTCCTGCCGAACCTGAATGATGTAACCCTCGCTTCCGAAGCTCTGGGCCGCTCGTTCAAGTTCCGCATTGCGGCTTCGACACTTCGCACTGTTGACCACCGCGGTGGTTTGGATGCGTTCATGGCGAAAGCCAACGACGCTGATCTTTCGGCATCTGCGTTGAAAGTTAAAAAAGACATCGAAAAAGCTCTGGCACCTGCCTAAGTCGGTTTTTCGGTACGGATTTGCGGCCTCGTCAATTGATTTTGGCGAGGCCGCTTCGTTTCGCCTCATACAATCTAACCGATTTGCACCTATGTTAGCCGAATGAACGTCTATCGCCTCATATCAACCCTGCTGATTTCTATCGGCCTGTTCACCAGCACGTCGCTTGCTGCGTTCAGTCAGGGCCATATGGCTGGCAGCCAGTCGATAACCATCTGCTCGCCTGATGGCGTTCACGATATCGTCCTTGGTGCCAACGGCGAACCGGTTCCAAGCGAGCACGAATGTGACGATTGCTGTTTCTTTGCCATGGATGCCACGGCGGCACCCGAAACAATTTCGCCTTTACCGCTGCGTACCGCACGTACGGACCTGCAAATCGCATCGCAGGTGTGGGTATCACGTACATTTACGACAACGAGGGCTCGATCTCCACCGCCATTAGTTTAACTTTAAATCTTAACTTAAAATCAAACTGACGGAGATCAAAATGACTCTTAGAATTCTCGCTACAATCGCAATTACTTTCCTCGCATCGTTCGGAACAGCGCAAGCAGCCGATATACAAATCGAACATCAGTATGCCCGCGCTGCGAGCCCTATCGCTAAATCCGGCGCTGCGTTTATGCACATTATGAACAATGGCGCGGTTGATGACCGTCTAGTGGCAGTTCGTACAGATGTTGCCATGATGCCAGAGCTACACACCCATATTATGGAAGATGGCGTCGCTAAAATGCGCGAAGTTGAGGGCGGATTTCCCGTCGCTGCCGGAGGGTTTACAGTTCTCGAACGCGGTGGTCTGCACATCATGCTGATGGGCCTGACACGGCCGCTCCTGCATGGCGAAACAATCACGCTAACCCTGATCTTCGAAGTCGCGGGTGAAGTAACAATCGAAGTTCCCGTCGACAATGAACGTCAGGGGAACATGGACATGAATATGGACCAGTCCCACGATCACACTGATATGAACATGAACAACTCGACTATGGGTAGTTCCGACAACTAAATAGATCTTCCCCGGCTTCGGTCGGGGAACGACTTCCGAAGACTTGCAATACACAACAATCTAGGGCCTAATTCTGCGGTGAACGCAGGAGCCCGAAAATGACAGTAGTTATGCAAGATTTCCCGCTAACGGTCGACAAAATCATCGATCACGCGGCCAAATACCACCCGAACCGTAAACTAGTTAGCCGCTCGGTCGAAGGTCCGATTACCGAAACTAACTGGTTAAACGTCAGAAATCAGGCCAAAAAGCTGTCTCAGGGGTTAATCTCGCTCGGCGTAAGACCGGGTAATGTTATCGGCGTAATGGCGTGGAACACGTCGCGCCATTTCGAAGTCTGGTATGGTGTTCCAGGGGCCGGCGCGGTGAACCATACCCTAAACCCAAGGCTTTTCGCCGAACAGTTGATCTACATAATCAACCACGCCGAGGACCGGATACTTCTCATAGATTTTGACCTCGTCCCGATCATCGAAGGCATCTGGGATAAGCTTGAAACCGTCGAAAACGTCATCGTGATGACCGACCGCGAACATATGCCAGAAAGTTCGATCCCGAACCTGATTTGCTACGAAGAATTGCTTGCCAAGCAGGACGGAATCTTCGATTGGGTGGCCGTGGACGAAAATAGTCCTTGTGGAATTTGTTACACTTCCGGAACAACCGGCGACCCAAAAGGGGTGGTTTACACCCACAGATCGAACACTCTGCATGCTTTGACCTGTTCATCCCCTGACATGCTTGGTTTGTCATCAAACGACACTGTAATGCCCGTGGTGCCGCTCTTTCATGCCAACGGCTGGTCCATTGGATACACCGCTCCGATGATTGGAAGCAGCATGGTCATGCCGGGACGGGACATGACTTCCGAAGGCCTGTATGAAATGTTGAATTTCGGAGTTACGTTCACGGCAGCGGTACCGACAATCTGGATGCTGATGCTGCAACACCTGAAAGCCAAGAACCTCGAACTGCCGACGCTAGAGCGCGTTATCATTGGCGGTGCTTCCTGCCCGCGCGCTGTGATCGAGACGTTCCAGAATGATTATGGTGTGCAGGTTTTACATGCATGGGGCATGACGGAGATGTCGCCCCTCGGGACGGTTTGCACGTTCAAGCCCGAAGTGACGGCGCTTGATGATGCGGGTCGGCTTGATGCACAGGGTACGACTGGACACCCACCGTTTTCCGTCGATTTGCGGATTACCGACGATAACGGCGCCGAACAACCTTGGGACGGCGAAACATCCGGTAAGCTCTGGGCAAAAGGGGCGGCCGTTGTGCAACGGTATTTGAAACACGACTCCGACGCCGTGGACAAAGATGGCTGGTTCGATACAGGCGACGTCGCGACCATAAATCCAGACGGTTATGTCAGGATTACCGATCGCTCGAAAGACGTCATCAAGTCAGGCGGCGAGTGGATTTCCTCGATTGCGCTAGAAAACGCCGCTGTCGCACATCCGCAGGTCGCCGAGGCCGCCGCGATTGGCATTCCTCACCCAAAGTGGGACGAACGTCCAATTCTGGTTGTCGTCCCGATCGATGGCCCCAAACCAGACCCACGGGAAATCCTGGATCTGGTCGCAGAACACTTCGCGAAATGGCAAATTCCGGACGACGTGGTTTTTGTCAGTGAACTGCCGCATACGGCGACCGGCAAGATATCCAAGCTGGAATTGCGTAAAATTTTGACAGCTCAGGGCTATAAATTACCGCAGTAAGGCTTGCCTCGGGTATACGATCAACGGTATGAATCGGCCAAGTATTACAGGCATTTATTGAATGACAGCGCTAGACAGATACACCCGCCTCGAAGCGATCGGCCAATGGCGCGAGGCGCCAGATCAGCCGCCGACCGAGGTTGTAGTGTCTTTTGGCGATGCCACTCTGGTTTTGTCAGATTTGAACGAAAATCCGTTATGCCACTGGGCGATGGCGGCGACCAATCGGGTATCTTTGAACGGTAGCCATGCCATCTACACCCCGGACACCGAAGGGTTTGAAACGCTTGAAATTGACGATGCCGAAATGGTTGAGGCTATTTCGCGGGTTTCGTCTGCGGAATCAGTCGGAAGGCACAAAACACGATGGTTACGCTGGGTGTTCGCATTGTTTTTATTTGCGATGGCTGGCGGAATCACCTACGCAACCCCGGATTTGCTACGCGCCCAAGCCGAACGTATGACCAGCCCGGCAAGTGCCCGCAAGCTCGGAATGGACATGTTTCAGACGCTTGACCTTAAACTTTGTCATGAAGCGCGCGCGGATGAAGCGAAGACATTGTTCGAAGCTCGTGCTTTTCCGGACACCGACGTAGAACTGCTCATCGTGCAAGGCGACCTTACCGAATATGTGTTTCCGGGGAATGTTATAGTCTTGGGAAGCGCTCACTTAAGAAGTTTCGCCTCCGTGGAAGAACTTACTGCCGTGCTGTGGTCCACAATGTCCGAAAAGTCTAACTCGGACACCATAAATGCGTTATTTTCGGACAGCTCTCCACGTGAATTGTTCGGTTATGTAACGTCTGGAACGCTGCCGTCGGAGCGAATACGGACGGCAGCACAAGGAATAATGGCAGAACCTTCCCCGTTATCGAGCTCAAGCACCATCACAATCCAAGGAAAAATCCTAAGGGATCAAGATTGGGTCGCGCTTAAGGGAATTTGTCTGGAATAGGTCTAGTTCACCTTATCACCCGGCACTTCGCCGTTGAAAAACTGCTCGATATTTCGTAACGCCCGCATTCCCATGCCAACACGTGTTTCAGATGTTGATGAACCCATATGCGGCAAGAGCACAGCGTTTTCGCATTCCAGTATTCCGGGGTGAACTTTCGGCTCCTCCTCAAAAACATCGAGCCCCGCGCCAGCGATTTCGCCTGACTTCAGCGCCTCGGCCAAAGCTGCCTCATCAACGACTTCGCCACGGGCAGTATTCACCAATATCGCTGTCGACCGCATCAAGCCAAGGCGCTCTGCGTTAATCAAATGCCGATTTACATCGCCGCCCGGGCAGTGAAGCGAGACAAAGTCGCATTCTGGCAACAGGTTTTCGACGGTATCAACTTGAACAGCACCGGTTTCAGCAAGAATATCAGCGGCAACTGGCGACCTGCTTTGCACCAGAATTTTCATCCCGAACCCGAAGTGCGCGCGACGTGCCATCGCCTGACCGATCCGCCCGAATCCGATAATCCCGAGCGTTTTCCCGGTAACGCTGGTCCCGATCAAATGCGTCGGCCGCCAGCCCGTCCATTTACCGGCCCGCACCTCGCGTTCACCTTCGCCCGCCCGCCGTGCCGCCATCATCAGCAGGGTCATGGCAAGATCAGCCGTGCAATCATTCAGCACATCCGGTGTATTTGTCACCGTAATTCCAGCCGCAGTCGCACCTTCCAAATCAATGTGGCTGTATCCAACCCCGTAATTCGCAAGTATCTTTGCCTTTGGTTTCAAATTCGTAAACGTCCCTGATTTTACATCGTCCGTCACCGTCGCCATAACCGCATCATAATTTTCCAGCGCCTCGCGGATGTCAGCGCGGCTAAGCGGACGATCGTCCGGGTTCACAGTAACGTCGAATAAACGCGAAGCGGCTGCCTCAACGCTTGCGGGCCATTTTCTAGTCAGTAAAACCTTGGGTTTGGACATCGCTATTTCTCCTGCTGTTCCCGGCTAACTTACGCGGATTACCCGAACATTCCAGACCTGATCGACGGTTAACGGCTGTTTAACCAACTTCCACAAGTATCTAGGGAATCAGAAAGGTATACCATGTCAGCGATTCCCCTGCGTTCAGCGAAAATCCCCGATTCCGCCCTTCCGAATGATGAGGAAGAGCAGCTAGACTGGTTGCGCCTGTTCCGGTCACGGCGGGTTGGTCCGGTCACCTTTATTCGGCTCGTACGCGAACACGGAAATGTTGCAGCAGCACTGGCC